>VNIV01000022.1_pt1 | contig 12476 bp, 11 predicted proteins | sample 7248611 | NCBI WGS metagenome assembly VNIV01 (sample SAMN12251775, study PRJNA551026) | human skin metagenome | isolation source: skin samples from healthy patients | host: Homo sapiens | place: France:Paris | reverse complement strand
CCGCCGTCTAGGTGAAGGAAGGTGCCCTCTGGGAAGAGGTACCAAATGACGTTCTCAGGGAACCCGAGAAGTTCGCCATCAGCCTGCTCACCGAAGACCTGACCGGCCTCACCATCAACGAACCAGGTGACGTTTACATGGCGAGCGGCGAACCACTTGTCAATGGTGGCGTCAACGAGGTTGAATGCGGTATCCTGGCCGTCGCCTGGAATCTGCTTCACCAGGTCTGCGCGCAGAGCATTGCGGAACCACTCCGGGAACATGGCGCGGAGAGGGGCCTTGGGGTCAAGGCGGTGGCGGTTACGCATGGCGGTGGTAGCGGTCTCAAGGTGGACCAGGATGTCGCGGGCGGCACCGAGTTCGGCCTTGGAGGTGACCTGAGTGGAAAGGGCACCGATGCGGGTCAGGAGGCGGGTCTCAGCGAAACGAGCCTGGAGAGCCATGCCCAGGGCGATGTGGCGCTCAACCAACTCAGGCCAGGCGCGGGCACCCAGGTTACCGAAGGTCAGGCAGAATGGCATGGCCTCCAGGTAAACGGTGATCTCCTCGCCAGCCTTGATGCGAATGCAGGGCTTGGTGGGGCCACCCTCAGCGGCGGCGGCAATGTCGTCCTCAAGGGTCCAGATCGAAACTGCGCCCTCAAGGTCGGCCATGGCCGGTGGGGTCATGAAGCGAACGCCGCCACGCTCAGCATTGAAGGAAGGTAGGGACGACTTCACGGGACGTACGGTGGTCTCGCCCATCTCGTAGATGTCGTAGACGGTCTCTACGGGGCCGTACAGACCACCTGCGGCTACGACTGCGTCAGGCTCAGCGGCGACCTGGAGAGCGGCTACAACAGCCTGAACCTTCTCGATGTTGCCCTCGATGTCCAGAGATGTTAGAGTCTGGTTATCGTTGTAGAAGTCACGGTAGGAGAAGGAGGCTACGAGAGCCTGCTCGCCGTCACCACCGGAGGTGCGGCCCATGCCCTTGCGGCGGTCAAGTAGTGCCTGAGCAACAGACTTGAGGCCTGGCATCTCGGAGCCAGCGGCGAAGTTCTTAACGTCTGCGCCTGCGGTGATGGTTACGGTCTTGCGCTCTACCTCAGCACCCTTGTTCTCTGGGGCGTTCTCGGCAGGGGCGGAGAAATCATTAATCTTCATATCCGAATCACTTTCTGTGTTGTCAGACTCTTCGTCTGCGGTTTCCTTGGTGTCGGAGTCTCCGCCCTCGGAGGCCTCCTGATCCTTCTCAGGATCCTTTGAAGAGAAGTCTTCCTCTTCATCTAGACCTGGCTCAACAACGTCTACAGCAACAGCCTCAACGTCCTCAGCCACGTCCTCAGCGCGGTCCGCCTCATCAGCGGCGCGGTCTGCCTCGGCCTCGGCCTTTTCGGCCTCTTCCTCGACCTCCTCGACAGGTGCTGGAGCGAACTCCTCAACCTTCTCGGAATCCTCTTCCTCTGGCTTATCCTCAGGAGCCTCGGTATCAGCGGCGAACTTTACGTCCTCCTTGATCTCCTTCTTCTCCTCTTCCTTAGGCTTGGCGGGGGTGTCCTCGCCGGGAATATCCTCGTCACCATTTGGTGTAGACTCTTCCTCGTTGCCCTTATCGGCCTTAGTTGCGCGCTTAATCTTGTTAGCGGCCTCTTCAGCGGCTAGCGAAAGTTCGGCCTCCTCAGCGACGCGCTCAGACATCTCAGCCTCAACAGCGTCAAAGGCGTTCCCAAGGGTTACCATCTGTTCAACAATATCCCTGGTCTTCTCACCGTTGGAGAACTTCTCATGGAGCGGAGTGAATTCCTGGGAGAGTTCGGCCTTTGCGGCCTCCAACTCCTCTAGGGAAAGGCTCTTGAGGTTCTCGATGATTTCATTGTAATTACTCAATGAAATCGCCTCCTTAGTTTGTAAATGTCAGGGGACTATCCCCAGGTACTGGTGTAAGCAGTGCGTATCGAGAACCCTACTCGTAGTAAGACGCTCTACACACAATTATATCATAGATCAAAATCTAATGTGTTCAGGACTCAAACTTCTTTGCTAGAGCCTGAATCTTCTTATCCAAGTCATCGTCCTCAGCCACGGGCGGCTTCTGTAGGGACGCAAACTTTGCGATAGTGTTTTCCAACTTGTCCTTGTTCTCAAGCATGAACATCTTCTCGTCAATTGAGGAGATGAATGAGTCGAACTTTTCGCTGAATGCGGACTCAACTCTCTTAGTGTCTAGGGTGTGGGTTCCTGCCGCGACAAGAGCCTGAATCTGTCCACCAGCGACAAGAGCGCGGGTAGTCATGAATCCGGGAGTGTTGACGAAGCAAGCACGGACCAGTTCAAGTTTGCCTTGAATTGGTCGCCAATCACCAGAAATACCGGATCCGCGCATAGCACGAATCTGAGATGGAGTCACATCGGGGCGAACAGCGCCAGCAACCCAAATACCAAACTGATCCTCACCTACAGTGACATCTACAACAGCAGAGTTGGTGTCGTCGTAGTGCTTAGCGGCCTGAGAGGCTGAGAAGTTCAGAGGGGCGTGACCGCCTACCAGGGTGAGGGATCCAGTGTTGACCTCTGATCCGTCATCACAGAGCACCTTTCCGGTACGGAAGTACTTGTACTTTGAGGATGACCGAGGCGGATGTACCGACTTCCCGGCCATGCCGATGTGGGTGGACTCCCATAGAGCGAGGTAGCCGAATACGCGGCCCTCTGGAGTAACCTCTAGGGGTTCAGGTGTGGTAGTGTCTGGACGGTTAAACCACTCTCTTGGTGGAGCGGCGGGGAAAGACGCGGCAGATGCTACAAGGGCATTCTCCTGATCGTCGGATGAATATTCCCCATCCAGTAGTTCGTACGATGTGGGATCAGCCATAGGTGTGAACTCCTCGTCTATAAAGATTTTGCTTCTCTGGAATGCCGGAATGTTAACTAGAGTTGCTCCAGCAAGTCTTGCACTGTCGATATCGATGTTACGGTTCTTGATGACATTCTTCTTTGGGACAGTGGAGAGTTGGACAACCTCATCGGGCTCATAGCCTGAGAACTTATCCATGTCGGCAGAGACTCCAGTGAGGAATCCTCCGCGAACAAGCCTCTCGGCCTCTCTACCATAAGGGCCTGTATCGAAAACTCCCCGTACATTTCTGATTCCGTGACGGTCCACTTCAATGCTGTCAATGCGTCCTACAAGAACTGACTGGTCGTGGCCAGCAGAGGACTTGAACTGCCACATGAGAGGCAGGGGAAGTTCGCGGCTAGAGAGGGATCCTGGGATAAACTTTCTTCCGTCTCCGGTAGGATTGTTTACCGGCACAAGAAGTGGAATGTAGAATGATGAGCCCACCTCCGACATAGCACCGGCTGTAATAGAAGAAACTTCTCCGTGCTCGTCAAAGAGGGTAGCACCAATTGAATCTGTGTTGGCGTGGGTAGTTCGATTAGCACGTACAGGAATCTTCATGGATCCTCCGAGACAGTAGTGTGACTATAGAAATTATACCACAAATGAAAGCACCCCCTGCCCGGAAGGCAGGAGGTGCTTGTTTTTACTGGAGAATTAAGGTCAGAGGGCGCATGAAACGCACTCAGAGAACTCAGTCCCAGATAGGGTGCTCTTTGCTAGTCGAATGTAGTAGAGAGTCTTGATCCCCTTCTTGTACGCATAGAGTTGAGCCTTGTTGATGTCCGCAGTTGTAGCAGTATCGCGGAAGAACAGAGTTAGCGACAGACCCTGATCCACGTGCTTGGTGGCTTCTGCGTAGACATCAATCAGTTTCTTGTACCCTACGTCGTAAGCATTCTCCGCAAGGTGGAAGTTCTCGGAGGTGACATTGGGCTGTGGGTAGTACACACGGCCCGTCATTCCCTCCTTACGGGTCTCTACGGCGTCCGTGAATGGATGGATAGAGGCCGATGCGTTGTTGATGTAGGAGATAGATCCAGTCGGGGGTACGGCCTGTAGGTAGGCGTTGTACAGACCGTGCTCAGCAATTGATTCCGCCAGTACGGCCCAATCATCCGAAGACGGCAGGTCAATGCCAGCCTCCCGGAACAGATCACGAATCTCATCAGTGAACTCGATGTTGGCTGGATCGGAGTACTTCTGCGTCAGGTATTCCGGATCAGCGTACTTTGACTTCTCGAACTCATAGAATGTTTCCCCACGCTCCATAGCAATCATGTTCGATGTCTTATAGGCGTAGTATGCTACGGCCATGAAGTAGGCGTTAGTGAATTCCAGAGAGATTGGTGATCCATACTGCCATCCCATACGGAGGAAGTACGAAGCCAGGGACATCTGACCCAGGCCCACAGCGTGGGACAGTTCGTTGCCACGACGGATAGGCGGAACAATCCTCAGGTCTGAGAGGTCAGATACGGAGGTAAGTGCACGGATTGCAGTGTCTACCGTGTACTCAAGTTGGCCCGACTTCATCACGTTATCGATGTTCATAGATCCGAGGTTGCAGGAGATATCCCGGCCCTCGTAGTCGTACTCACCACGGTCATTGAATGTGGCAGGCTCAGATACCTGGAGAATCTCGGAGCATAGGTTGGAGAATGAAACCCGACCATCAATGGCGTTGGCGCGGTTCACAGTATCCTCGAACATGACGTACGGGTAGCCCGACTCAAACTGAATCTCAGCAATTCGCTGGAGCAGTTTACGAGCACTTACCTTGCTCTTCCGGATCCTGGGGTTGTTGATCATCTCCTCATAGTGATCGGAGATTGAAATCTGGCTCAGTGGCTTACCATACTCCCGCATAATGGAGTAGGGGCTGAACAGATAAAGATCCTCGCCCTTACGTGCCGCAGTCATCATCGCATCTGTGATGACAACTCCAAGGGAGAGAGTCTTGATTCGGATCTTCTCGTCAGCGTTCTCGCGCTTGGTGTCCAGGAACTTCTCGATGTCTGGGTGGTGGACAGACAGGTACACCGCGCCAGACCCCTTCCGCTGACCCAACTGGTCGGCATACGAGAAAGAGTCCTCAAGAATCTTCATTACAGGGACAACACCAGAAGACTGGCCCTCGATGTTCTTGATAGGCGCGCCGGACTCCCGGATGTCGGAGAGGTTTAGGGCCACACCGCCACCACGCTTAGAGAGTTGCAGGGCGGTGGACACGGACTTGGAGATGGACTCCATGTCGTCGTTTACCAGGCTCAAGTAGCACGACACCAAATCTCCGCGCTGAGCCTTGCCAGCATTGCCGAACGTGGGTGTAGCGGGCTGGAAACGGCCCTCCATGATGCTACGAGCAACGTCTACGGCCAGATCCATGTCGCCCCGAGCCAGGAGCAGTGAGGTGGCCACTACGCGATCCTCGTAGCGCTCCAGGTAACTCTTGCCATCGAAGGACTTTAGAGCGTACTGCTTATTGAACTTGAGAGCGCCCATATAGGTCTTGAACCGATGCTTGTATGCGTAGACAAGTCGGTAAAGATCCTTAACACTCTCGAACTTATCGTCCTCAACGATGGACCCATCATCGGCAAGAGTGATGCCATACTGGGTCCAAACTTCAGGCTCATAGTAGAGGTTGGCGAACAGGAACTCCAGTTTCTCCTTCAGTGAGTAGAAGAATCGGGTGCTGGAATTGACCTCCTGGAGGAAGTACTGACGTGCCGCCTCAGTGTCGGCATCAAAGTTGATGTACTTGTTACCGTTCTCGTCATATGACCAGAGGTTTAGTTGAGCGTTGAGTTCCTGTGGGGCCTCATTGGTGATTACGTGGTTTGCCAAAATCTAATCAGTCCTTCTTTGTAGGTTCGTACATCTTCTTCGTTGCCCGATAATTCTACCCTACCGATGACCGGGACGCCAGTCCTGGCACTTATGTCATCGGCGGCTCGTGCGTAGTCTAGGTTGAAATTCATATTTCCAAAGCCAACTACCCCGTCCATTTTTGAGCGGTTATCTGCATTGGATAGAAACGCTCCGACCTGTCTGGGGATGTATGTCATTTTTCCAGCGTTCTCCCCCCGAACAATCCTCCGCTCATATGTAGGGCAGAACAGGACATACCTCTCAGATACTTCAAGGCCAGAGGCCTCCTTGATGCTGTGCGGAATCCGTATAGACGGAAGACCGAGTTTACCCACGAACTTATGAGTAAACTCGGTCGGGCCGCTGTAATAGACTATCACTTAGCGGAGGAAATGGCTTCATCTAGCCGGTCAGGATGGAATCCAGCAAACGCGGTAGACAGGTCGCCGTCAACGACTACGATAGGGGCCTGTAGAAGGTTATTGGCCTTAAATGTATCAACCATGTCAGGGTGGTCAAGAAGGCTGACCTTCTCATACCCGTCCCCCTCGGAAAGGCCCTTAGCCTCAAGGTGCCGGTAGGTCGCGTTGCACTGGACACAGCCAGGCTTTGAGTAGACAGTAATCATGGAAACCCCTTACGGTTTTGGATTGAACTTAGATTTTAGCACATATTTCAGGCTGAGCAACCGACTAATCGGATGCCTCATGTTGGTATGCACCTTGTCTGTGATGTACCGAACAGTTGCTCGGTGACCGGATACCTCTATGACAACCCCTAGACGGTTGTTATGCACCGCTCCGGTGGTGGAGTCATACGCATTGGGAGCAACCTTAACGAACTCTCCGGGTCTCACGTTTCCGTAATCGAATGGGACCCAGGCATCCTCTGGGATGAGGGGGAGTTTGTCTAGTTGCTTCAGTCCATATTCAGAAATGAGGGATAGACCGAACTTAAGATCTGCCTCAGACAGATTCCAGGCAGACAGGACGACCATAGCCTCTGAGAGAGCATTGTAGAGGTCAGAATCAGTTTCAACCCCCGCAATAGTCATCTTGTTCCTGAAATCCCCCATGTCAATCATTTGACATCCTAGACTTGATCAGTTTGCGGAGGCGGTCAGTCGGAGCCCAGTAGTCGAGTCCCTTAGCGATCTTACCCTTCTTGGGGCCATCGGTGTAGTATACGGGGTTGCCGTCCGGGCCTAGTTTAGACATGTTCGACTGATGAACAATGTCGAAAGCCTCTGTTACGGGAAGGCCTGTGGCCTGCGCCAGACCGTAGAGAGTTACCAGAGTGTCGGCCATCCCGTCAAGGACCTCCACGAGGGCTTCATCATGCGAGAGACCGCCGTCCCTGTACGTATAGATGGCCTCAACAATCTCATCAACCTCCTCAAGAAAGATATTGAGGCGTAGGGTTAGATCCTCATGGTCTAGGGATGGAGTGTCCCGTACTGCATGGCCAAAGGCTGTATTGAATTCTGCTACTGCATCAAACTGTGGGTTGTTAGACATATGTCTCCTAAAGGGAAAGGGGGGAGGGAGGTGAATCTCCCTCCCCCTATTCATCTACTTACTGGTCTGATGTCAGAGCGCGGACCAGGGATCCTGCGGGACGGAACCACCCTGGCCAGCGGCCTGATCACCGAAGGACGGTGTTGCGGCAGGCTGACCGCCGAAGTTCTGGGCGGCGGGAGCGGGAGCGGGATCCCCGAACCCGGTAGCGGCAGGCTGTGCCTGAGGCTGAGCCTGGCCCTGGGCCTGACCGCCGCCGTTACCGGACGGTGCCGGAGCGCCGAGCGGACGATAGTTCGCCAGGTTGATGTACGGGTTGCCGTTCCGATCCTTCTTCTTGGAGTAGACGACATCAGCAGTGAACTTTCGACCATTCACGGCCTGAGCAATCTGATCAAGGGTCGGGTTCGACTGAATCAGGGTCTCTGGGTTGAGGCCGACAGCAGAGAAGAAGTCGAGGAACAACTTAATCTTGAAGGCCTTGTCTGCCGGGGCGAACGGGTCCAGGTTGTCGAACTGGGTGTGGTTCGCGCGAGGACCGTCAAGGACCTTAGCCTTGTAACTAAGAACGGTGTCGCCTGAGTTCTCGAAGGTCTTTGAGGTAGCCTCGGTCACCTCAAAGTTGTAGGTGCCCGGATCAAGAGGAGTGAAGCCCTCACCGGCCTTCTTTGCGTTCTCGATCTGATCGGCCCAGGAGAAGTTGGTTTCTGGCATTTTCTTGTTTCCTTTGTTTTATTTCTGGGATCTGTTACTGTGATTGTCGGTTGTGTTATCAGTCTTCCGGCAGAGAAGGAACACCTGAAGGTGCAGACTTCTTAGCCGGGGTCTTCTTCTCTGCCGCTGGCTCAGCCGCTGGGGCTGGAGCAGGTGCGCTAGCAGGCTCAGGCTCAGGCTCAGCGCCAAATACCCCCCGGAGAAGGCCCTTAAGTGTTAGAGCGTTAATAGTCTCGGGAAGACCTGGCACACGGGACTTAGCAGTGACGCCGGGACGGGACTTTCCGGTGTAGAACGTCTGAACAGTTACCTTTGGTGAGAAGGCGTTGTTGGGGTCAGACGGCTGGTCCTCGAACTCTACGAACGCTACCAGATCGTAGAGGTAGGACACAATGTTCTTGGCTGAACCCTCAAGGAGAGGGTTGTGCTGGGCGGGAATGCCCTTGTCCGGGTCGCCCGGAGTAACCCTGTCCATAGTGATCATGTAGCACATCTCGATAGGAGAATCGGGATCCGCAGTGATGTCTCGGAGTTCTCGTAGGAGGTCGCCCATCACTCGGCCAAGTTCTCCCCACTCCTGGATCTTAAACTGACCCTCGGAAATCTCCTTCTTGGCCTTGTCAATAACCTCAGAGATGGAGTCGAACATCAGGGTACGGAATGGGTGATTGTGGCCGCGAATAACTCGCATTGCGGCCTCTACGTCATCCCACTTCTTCACACGGACTACCACAACGGCGTCCTGGACGTTGGAGATATCGGGAAGTGCTTCACCCTTTGACGGATTCCAGTAGACACGACGTGATCGAGGAATGAAGCGGCTTGCAGTCTCCACGTCGAACATGATGGTCGGGGAGGGGCCGGTCAGGCCTAGGGTTGTCTTACCTGAGCCCGCTGGGCCGTAGGCAACAACTGATAGGGAATCTTCTGCCATTAGTCTGTCTCGCTTTCAACATTCTCATTGTATCTGTCATTGGGGTCAACCTGGATGTAGTTGTCTGTGAAGAATCCTTCTGCGTCAGATCCATCATCCAGCATGAAGCACCCGTTGAAGAACGGGCAAGAAGTGCATTCCCACCCCATCTTCTGTGTTGGGTAGGCGTAGAACTGGTGGTCCTCGCCTGCGTCCAGTCTATCACGCAACTCCAGCATCTCCCTAATCGTACCTAGGAGCCGCTTCCAGTGAGATTCCAGGGCCGTACGATTGAATCGTACGTCCTGGTCCTCATAAAATGGAGGCTTTGCAGTTGCTGATCGCTTTACCTTTTTCAGTAGCCGATACCGTGCCCCGTCAATCTTAGGGCTGTCTGGGTCAGACTTCATCTTGAGATTGATGTAGGTTGGCATCTGCTCTGAGTGGTGCGCGGCCTTGCGATAGTCATTAAACGTTGCGGCAGTCTTGAAGTCAAGTACTGCCAGGAAGCCATCGTACACTCTGCGAACCAGTGCGTCAATTTTTCCGATGACCTCTACTCTACCACCAAATTCCTCTGGACGGTAGCGTAGAGCCTCCTCCTGCATGATGAAGTCGATGTCGGCGTCCGCACTAGACTCCTCCAGCCACTCAGTGTAGCCCTCCATCATGATCCTGCCAAGTTCAGACTCCTTGTTGAACTTATCAACCTTAGCCTTATCCTGGGCGTCAGGGGATTGGATGAACCGCTGGTTGTCGGCATTCTGTAGACGAGTATACTTATCCACTGGCGGCTCATTTCGACCATCAGTGTAGTACCCATCAAGAGCCTCATGGATACGCACACCAAGAGGTAGCGCTCCATCAAACGGCTTATCCTTCTGGGCCAGGCCATAGTAGTTGCCTAGCATCCACTTTCGCTTGCATTGCTTAAAGGTCTGAACCTCCGAGTTGGAGATTCTTACCAGTTCTGCATTTCGACCTAGGACAGGTTCGATATTCTCAAATGCTGACATACCCACCCTCCTTGAACTGAACGACCACGTCAGGTACGTGCTCCTCTAGAATCTCTAGAATCCGGTCGGCCACCTGTGCAATCTCATGCTGACCATGAGACGGAGCCTCGGTGGCACGCTGAGCACAGAAGTGAAGCCAACTGCGGAGATTCATCGTAACATACATCCGGGAGTACGCGCCAGTTGGAATGACCGCTCGGGCGGCTTCCTTGGCCCATCCGTTCTTAAGAAGAAGATCGTAAGCCTTCTCTGCGTGATGGTAATGTTCCTTGAGGATATCCATGCCCGCCTCAACGAGTTCCCCGTCAAGATCTGTAAATTCGTACTCTCCAGTCTTTCCTACCTGCTGGAGTTTGCGGGAAGGCTCTGGAACCCACGCCTCCATCTGGAACTCAGAGTATCGACCTGAATGCTCATTGATACTTGAGTGTCTATATTTTACTAGTTGTCGGGAGACGAAGATCGGGACCTCAAGGTAGAAGGAGAATACCACATGCTCAAACGGGGAGCCGTGGCCCTCACGAATGAGCCACCGGATAAACCGTCCGGGATCAGTCTTCTCTAGGTTCTGTACGTCCGATCCCTTGGTAGAAATCTTAGCCGCACGGACAATCTTGTCCTGGTCACCCATGTAATCATCAAGGATTACAGTCATATCGTCACGAAGTTTCATGGTGCCTTTCTTTGTATGGGTACAGTCTATAGGATGAGCCCCAAGGTGTCAACCCCAGGATCACATGTCAGAGGTGGGAGCCACGTCTAGTACTGAGGTATCAGACTCGAAAGCCCTGCGAATGGTGTCCTGATCCCTGAGGATGTACTCAAGGTTAGTAGTCTTGCGTTCAATCGCACTGAATACCAGGTTTTCAACCGTATCCTCAGTCACGTAGTCAATGATGTTGATGTGGTCGTGGATCTCGGACCCAATACGATGGGCTCGGCCCTCACTCTGTAGGTTATCGACCATAGACCACGACCGCTGTAGGTACACCATCGTGTCGGCTCTAGTTAACGTTATACCCGTACCGCCAGCAGAGATGCTGACTAGAATGAGTTTGATCGATCCTGCCTGGAAAGCATCCATGAACTTCTGACGCTCAAGGTTGTCCTGATCACCAGTAATCATTCCATACTGGATGCCCTTCTTGTCGAGGCGTGCCGCCAGCAGGTACAGCAACTGTTTGGAGGACGCGAACACGACGAGAGACGAGTCTCCGAAGTCCGGCAGATCCTCCATGAAGGCGTCAAGTTTAGATGACGGCTCCGTCAACTTGAGATACTCCTCAGTGCCGACAGGCTCAAGCGTATCGGAGGAGGTGCTGTAGACAGGACGCTCCTCGATTGTGCCATAGGCTGAGGCGAACTGCAACAGCCGCATCATCTGAGTCAGCGGTGTGGCGGTACGGAGAATGTCCTCATCGTTGATGAGGGTAATAGCCTTCTCCTTGAGTTCGTTGTACGCCTTCTTTTGCTTGGGAGTCATCTCCACATGCCGGGTCTCACGAACCACTGGAGGCAGGAACGGCAGAATGACTTCCTTAGGCATACGACGAAGGATTGGGTCAATACCGAGGAAGAACTCCTTCTCCATTGACGGCTTAATGCCGAGGACCGTAGTGCCGCCGAAAGCGTTAGACACTACATTGAAGTATCGGTCAATGAACTTAGTGCGGGACGGGAATTCCTTTGGGTCCAGCCAGTTAAGGCAGGAGAACAGATCCTCTGGCGCACTCAGAATGGGCGTACCAGACATGGCGAACTTGATGCCCGCTTCCTGGGTAGCATACTTGAACGCTCGGGCCACCTTAGTCTTTGGGTCAGTGATTCGGTGAATCTCATCCCCTACAGCAGACTTAAAGTTGATTGCCTGAAGTTCTCTGTCGTGGACCTCACACTTGGTGGCGGTGACCTTTGGATCCATTCCTCCGTGCTCTAGGCACCGTGCTAAGGCAATAGAGCCGTAGGCCTTAAGCCTGGAGTGGTTCTTGACCGACTCCCAGTTCATGATGACGATATCCATATCGTTTTCCATGAACTCCTTGAACTGCTTCTTTCTCTGGGCCGCAGTCCCATCAATCACCATAGCCTTGACCCCAGGGATTGCGGCCTCAGCCTCGCGCTTCCACGAGTACTTTGTGGAGGACGGGGCAACAATGAGGGCCGGGAAGACCTCTTCCCCTCGATCCCGCATGTACCGTAGCGTGTAGAGGGCAGAGCGGCTCTTTCCGGAGCCCATGCCGTTGGCCAGGATGCCACGGCGGACGGTAGACAGGAACTGGACATCGGCATTCTGGTGAGGGTACATGCCCTCATAGATCTCATCAGCCTTAATCTGGTCCCGCATAGCGTATGCGGGCGAGATGACGTTGGAGAAGTACTCACTCATCCACTGACGAAGTTCGTCAGAGACGGTAAGGAGGTTGCCGAACTCGTTGGTGAGCGCGTTAGCGGTCAGCCAGCCCTTATTCAGGAGCCATCTAGGCTTCTTGTAGTAGGCAGTCGGGATAGTCTTCATCACATCGGTGTACCGATATGGGATGTTTTCCTCTAGAATCTGGATCT
>VNIV01000186.1_pt1 | contig 12585 bp, 13 predicted proteins | sample 7248611 | NCBI WGS metagenome assembly VNIV01 (sample SAMN12251775, study PRJNA551026) | human skin metagenome | isolation source: skin samples from healthy patients | host: Homo sapiens | place: France:Paris | reverse complement strand
GCTTCTTGGTTGCAATGTCCAAAAACACTAAAAGTTTGCACCATGTTTGTATCTATTTGGAAACGGATGGTGGTTTAATTTTGCATTCCACTCCTAACGCTTGTGTAATTGCCCAAAGTGAAAGAGATTTAAAAAAGTGGGGCTTTCGGCGGATTGAGTATTACCAATTTAAGGAAACTTTATGCAAGCGTTAATTCTGGAACTTAACAACCCTTTTACCCCGCACCGAGATAATCAAGAGTATTTAGTAGAGGCTCCGCTTAGTATCCTAGATTGGTTGGCAAAGCGGTTTCCTGGTTTTGAAGGGTTTGAAAAACCAACCATCTGCCTAGTTAATAATGAGCCTTTGTTGCGGGCTGGTTGGGATTATGTAATCCAAGACAGCGATGTGGTTAGCTTTGTTGTTGTAGCACCAGAGGAACCAACCACCATTTTTATGGTTGCTTTTACCGTTTTAGCTACCGCAGCCGCAGTTTATTATGCCCGCCAAATACCGAAACCCAACGCTGGGCAAATGCCAGAGCAAGACCCTGTTTATACCTTATCCGGCCAATCAAATCGCATCAAGCTAATGAATCCAGTGGAAGTTCCTTATGGGCGTAACCGTATCTGGCCTAGTTATGCTGCAAGAAGTTATAATAAATTTGTGAATGATGACCAGTACCTTTACAGCCTTTTTGTAATCGGGCAAGGGGAATATAATATTGAATCGGTGCAGGTAGAAGATACTAGTGTTGCCGCTTTCCAAGATATTGAGTATGAGATTATCCCACCAGGAGGCCAAGTAACCCTTTTTAATGATTTAGTTATTACTTCCGTTGAGGTTGGTAACATCCACGTAAAAGGACCGGATGGTAATGGGGTTTACCCGGATAAGGAATGGTACGGTGGCTTTATAGTTAACCCAGCGGGTACCACCATCCATACCATTGAGGTGGACTTTGCTTTCCCGTTTGGTTTATACCGTTCAAATGATAAAGGTGGGCTTGATAATACTAGTGTTGAATTTGTTTTTGAATATAGGCCAGTAAATGATAACGGGGTGGCCATTAACCCGGCGTGGACTTTGCTTTACCAAACCACCATAAGGGATGCCACCGTAAACGCCAAGCGGATAACGCAATCAATGCCGGTTGCTCCTGGTCGTTACGAAGTAAGGGCAAAAAGAATAAACCAAGAACGTACCAATGATAGTAAAATTTCGGATAAGCTCCACTGGCTGGCCTTACGTGGTATTATGCCGGATTTAAAAGAATACGGAAATATAACGTTGCTTGCCATTAAAGCAAAAGCAACCAATAACATTAACGATAGTGCATCCAATCGTTTTAATGTAATAGCCACAAGAAAGCTCAAAACCTGGAATCCAAACACCGGGTGGAGCCAACCGCAAACCACCCGCTCTATCGTTTGGGCTTTTTGTGATTTATTCCGGGCTTCTTATGGTGCAAAGCTTGCTGATTCATTCCTGGATTTGAATTATCTTTATACATTGGATTCTTTTTTTGCTAACAAAAATTATACCCTTGATTGGGTTTTCGACCAAAAAGCAACCGTCTGGGAAGCTGCTAAATTAATTGCCCGTGTGGGTAGAGGGGTTCCAATGCTTAACTGCTCTGTTATAAGCATAGTTTTGTATGAACCCAAGACTTTTCCAACAGCTGTTTTTGAGGCAAATAATATTGTAAAGGGTAGCTTCCGATGGGATATAAAATTATTTGAAACCGGAGCTTACGATTCTGTTGAGATTGAATACACAGACCCTACCACCTGGAACCCGGAAACCATTAATTGCGTTTTACCAGGTTCTGAAGGGGTTGAGCCTGAGAAAATTAAACTGGCTGGATGCACCAACCGAAATCAAGCTTACCAGGAAGGGATGTACCTTGCAAGTGCTGCTTATTATGTGCGGGAGAACATTAGCTTTACCACCGGCATGGAAGGGCATATTCCAACCTATGGGGATTTAATTAGTGTTTCTCATGAGCTTCCAAGATGGGGGCAAGCTGGGGTGGTGTTGGAAACTCAGGGTGCTTTAATTAAGGTTTCAGACCCTTTGGAGTTTTCCAGCACCGAAGATAATTTAGTGGTATTTAGAGCTAGGGATGGGAGCGCTCTTGGTCCTTTTAAAGCAACAAAAACATCGGACCCGTATGTCCTCCAGGTGGAGGCAGCCGGCGTGGATACCATTACCGTTTCGGATTTTGAAGAATACCCGTTATACCAATTTGGTGTGGCTGATAAATGGGCAAAGCTCTGCAAAGTTGTTAATATTACCCCATCAGAAGGCGAAACGGTTGAGATTGTTTGTACCAATTATGATTCTAGAGTTTTTGCTTACGATAACCAATTAGCCCCACCGAAAGCCAGTAACCCAGTAACCACAGTGCCAGATTTACCGGTGGTATCTTATATTGAGGTGCGCCAAAGTGCCTCCAATATTAACATGCTACAGGTAAACTGGGATGCTGCTCTTGGTGCTATTGCCTATATTTTGCAGCAATCCAGTAATGGGACGGATTGGTATAATGTGGTAAGAACTACCAATACCGGCCACACCATGGTGGTAGCTCCGGGTTATTTATATTTGCGTGTTGCTGGTATTAATGCTGGTGCCGGTCCTTGGATTAACTGGTCTGGTGAGGTTGGGTATGCCACCACCACCCCATTCCCAGTTAATGGCTTAATGCTCCAGCAACCCTTCCGTGGTACTTATGTAAAATTACAATGGGATAGTGTTTCCAATGCAACGGAATATGAGGTTAAGGTATTCCGGGATAGGGATAAGGTTCTATTGCGAACTGTAACCGTAACGGCCAACACTTTTACCTACTCTATTGAAAACGCTATGGAAAACAATGCCAATAGCCGTGATTTTTATTTTGAGGTGCGAAGCAAAAACAATATTGGCTACACGGAAACGCCAGCAACCCTAACCGCCAGCAATCCAAGACCCGAAAAACTAGGTTACATTAATATCCAAGAGAAAAACCGGACGGATGCTTTGGTAACTTATAACATAAGTTGGCCGAGCAATTTAGAGGTGGATTTATTAACTTATCGAGTTTGGGGTAGTCCTACGCAAGGGTTTATCCCATCGGGTAGCACCTTAAAATATGAGGGGTTGGCCAATGGAGCTGAAGTTAGTTTCAACAGAGAAACAGCCGATGTAACATATTATATGAAAGCAGCGGCTGTGGATGTTTGGGATAATGCAATTAATCTAAGTGATGAAGCTACCTTTACTGTACCGGAGAAGCATTAACAACTTTTGTTATAGGTATGCTTAAAATCTGGCCAGCCAGCTTCCCCATTGGTTTGCTGGTAAAGCTCTACCATGGAGCAATATTCTTGCTCCTGGTATTCATCGGCTTTTTTATCTTCTGTAGCGGTAAAGGCCGCGGTGATTATGTATAAGACAAAGAAACCAAACGCTGCCCAAGTGAATTTAAAATCTTCCATTTTACCACTCCTTTGTTAACCATTTAATTAATCATGTTTAAATTATAACCCTAAACAAGTTTAATTACACTAGGTTATTTGATTAATTTCGATTATTTTATTTCTTCCACATCGCCCCAATTTGGACCAATCTCCCCATCTGCTTTCACAGGGACTTTTAATTGCAGTGCGGTTTCCATAATCCGTTGCATCTCTTTATACCCTTCATCAACCCCACCAAAATCACTAAAATCCAATTCATCATGAACCGTTAATCTTGGGACGCCAATAAAATCAAAAACCCCATCTTCGTAACATTTTAGCATGGCCATTTTCATCAAATCAGCGGCAGACCCTTGCAAACGGCGATTTAGAGCTTTGTGGGTATACGCCCGTTGGATTTTGCCACCATATTGGTTTAAGGCTCTATCTCTTGGCAAGGCTGGCCTAGAATCATTCCAATCGGCTGGTTCCCACAAATCAAAGCGGGATTTCCTCCCGAGCACGGTAGTAATTACTCCCAGCTTTTGAGCTTCCTCCATAGCCGCCTCCATAGTGGGTTTTGCAAATGGTACGCCCTTAAAATAAATCTCCATCAAGGCTTTAGCTTCTTTGGTACTCATACCCAGCCCATGCCCTAATGTTGCAGCACCCATGCCATAGATAAGGCCAAAGTTAATTTTCTTAATTGCTTTGCGGTTAATATCTTCCCCTGTTTCATCATGCACCACCCCTTGCGCATAAACATGGTAATCAGTATCCGGGTGCTCCCAGAAATATTTGCGAATGGCCTCACCAGCACTACCAACCGCATAATGAATAAGCATGCGGTACTCAATTTGGCTGTAATCATATTTCCGCCAAGCAACGTGGCCTTCATCTGGAATAAACATGCCCCTAATTAAAGGCGCAAGCTCCTCATCCCTTGATGGGATGTTTTGGAGGTTTGGATTGGAGGAAGAAAACCGGCCGGAGCGGGTACCACCGCCTTCGCTTCGCAGTTGATGGAATTGCCCATAAACTTTACCGTTAATGTGGGAATCTAAAATATAAGATTCAATAAAGGTACCACGCAGCTTATCCAGTTTCCGGATTTCTTTTATCAGCTCTGCTGCTGGGTGCGTTAAAGAATCCAAAAAATCTCCAGTAAAAGAAGGGTTCCCCTTAGCGGTTAATGGGTATTTGATTCCCAAAGTATCAAAGGCTGTTTTTAAATCTCCGGGAGAATCCACATTAATACCAAAACCTAATTGGTACTTTAAATTAGCATGCAAATCTTTTGTTCTTAAAATTAAATCATCCCTAACTTTTTCCGCCTTGTTTAAATCTACGCTAACTCCAGCAAAGCGCATTTTTACCATTAAAGGGATTAAGCGGCATTCAATACTAAAAAGCTCCAGCAACCCCTCTTGCTTTAATAACGGGTACATTACTTGGGCTAATCGCAAAGGGATGTCCGCATCCGCTTCCGCATAAGGACCAACCATCCGAGGCGGTGCCCGATGAAGGTGTTTCCTTTGGTTACCATTAGCAGCCCCACCAAACCAACCAGAACGCCATTCATAAAGCATGGAAGATTCCTTGCCCATACCTAAGTACTTTTGGCCAAGGTCTTCCAAAGCTACCGGGGCGCTTTCATCCAAGAGAGCCTCCGCAAACTGCACGTCCACAAGCTCGCCACTTACCTGGACACCCTCCTCTGCCAGCCAACCTATATCGTAGGGTAGGTTAGCCCCAACCTTTGGAATACGGGGAGTGGCGAGGGTTTTCCTTAACCAAGCCAATACCGCCTCCGGATTCATATTATACTCCCGCTCGGTTTCGTGGCGCATTGGAAAATACCAACGCCCAATATTACCAAGAACATCCAAGGCTCCAATACTTACCCCGATTAAATGCCCGCAACCCCTTGCCCATCCAGGACCATGAGTTAAAAGGTCTGGGTCGTAAGTTTCCGTGTCCAAAGAAATAACCACAGCGCTATCCAAGTTTGGAAAATCGGTAGGTGGCATCCATGTAGCTTCATCTGGAATCCTTGGCATAGGGCGTTCCACTTTTTCCCCGTTTTTTCTAGTGCTTGGCAAATCTTCCCAAAACATTCCAATGCTATCAAACCTAGCCACAACTAACCCCTTGTCATTCCAACTATTGCACCTGTTAATCCATCCCCTTTAAAGATACAGGGTTTTGGATATTGAGTAAAATCAATAGTATCAATTTTGCCCATTAAAGAATAAAGTGGTTTAAACTGGAAAGAGGCTCCAGCCAGCAAACCCGGTACCTCAACGGTTGCCCCATCACCTTTGTCTTGGCTTGTGGATAAGGAATCCGGCTCAAAATAAACGGAATTGTTCTTTTCCAAAAACGGTTGGATAGTTTCTAGAGCCTCAAAGAAACCCTCTGGCACTTTTACCTGGTTTGAAGGTGCCCCCAAAATACGATACATGGCTTCTGGCCAGCTATTACTATATAATTGGCTACGCATCCATCTTCCACCTTCAAAATGAAAGGTAACCGAGCTATCGGTACTCTGTACTGCAATAGGAATCAGTTTAACCCGTAATAATTCCTTAATGGCATAGGAAGGTACGTTAATGCGAACGGGGAAAGTATCTGGCAGTTGCTGTTCTGCAATAATAATGTTGTTGGTTGCATAGGCCTTATCCCCATCAAAAAGGATACCAGTAGCCCACGGACGAGAGGCATCCACCCCAATAAAATCAAGGATGTTTTTAATGGCCGGGATAAAATCCCCTTGCAAAGGAACATACTCCCCTTCGGGTTGCTGGTGCGGAAAAATATCTTCCTCTAGGCATTCAACAAAGGCTTGGAAGCTACCAGACTTTACCGATAGGCGCCCATTTTTCGTTTTACTTAAAACCACCCGCTCTTTGCAAGCCTCGATTGCTTTCACAAATGGGATTGCCTTTGGATAAATATCCCAATCTAAATCAATAGGGCTACTTAAAGATAGGTTCCCATTATAACCAAGTATAATACCGTCCTTGATTGAGAAATGGGTTAGCTCTGCCGCAAAATCTTTCTTGGCTACCGCACCCTGCACAAACTTTAAAGATTCAATCATTTTAAAATAATCCTATTTGGTCGCGAATAAAAGTTGGTTCCCCTTCCGAGTAACGCCGGGATAATTCTGTAAACGACCAGCAATTGTAGCTCCAGCGGGCTTGGTAAACTGTTCGCAAGCGCTCTACCTCGTACCCCGATTCTTCGATTTTAAGTTTCAATGCTTCTTGCTGGATTTTAGGTAAAGTATCATAATGCTGGCCAGCCATTTTGCGAGCTGGGCTCCGCTCCGAAATAGCAATCACCCCAACATCCGGATGAAAGATACCACCGTTGGCGGCAATCTGTACCCATGAGGAGGAATCCACAGAGTACCAAGGATACCGTTCCATTAAAGGAACCGAAGTTAAACCAAAGCCGTGCACCTTTAACTTTGGGTGCCCATTGCTATCCGTTAGATAATTTTGCCACAAATCGTCTAGCCAAAGCACCAGCTGTGGGCTAGAAATTGGAACCATACCACCCAAAGTTATATACTCATAATTATCTACATAATACTCTAGGTATCGCAAATCCTCCCCGTAGTGGAAACAGGGTAAAGGGGTTACCCCTAGCTTTTCCATAGCAATTTGATTTTCAAAGGTTCCTTGCGCATCCCCAATAGAATCCAGCACCGAGGCAAAATCAATAAAATCCTCGTGCTCTTTTATCCAATTACAATAACGAGGCAAATCAACTTTTACCCCTTTAGTAAAAGCAGAGAAAGCTCCTGAATCCAGGAACACCCGAACGTTATCTTTCCGGATTTTCTTTACAAAGGTTTCTTTGTGGATATAGTGGTATGATTCTAGGTAATAAGCAACGGTGTTTCTCCAATGCTTTTCCACATCGGTTAACTTACTATAAGCCGATTCGCTGGTTCCAAAATTGGAAGTATAAAGGCCAGCAAGATAAATCTTCATTCCGTGTCCTCCAGATGGTAAAATGGCGGGCTTATAGTTCCCACCATTTTGTTAAGTTTATCGACCAGTGCTGTTACTATTAACTAAAGAAAGAAACTCTGCCCGTGTGGCGGGGTCTGTGCGCATAACCCCACGCAAAGCGGATGTGATAGTGGTATGCCCTTGCTGGCAAACGCCCCGTGATTCCATACACATGTGGCGAGCTTCGATTACCACCCCAACACCAAGCGGCATCAAGTTATCTTGCAAAGCATCTGCGATATTATTGGTTAACCGTTCTTGCACCTGGAGGCGACGGGCAAAAATATCCACCACTCGATTAAGTTTTGAGAGGCCTACAATTTTACCGTTTGGGATATAGGCTACATGCGCCGTTCCAATAATCGGAGCCATGTGGTGTTCGCAGTGGCTATAAAAAGGGATATTGCGCACCAAAACCATCTCATTGCAATTCTCTGCCCCATCGGAAAAAACCTTGAGTACATCGGCGGGGTTTTTATTATAACCGCTAGTCCAATGCGCCCATGCTTTAGCAACCCGCTTAGGAGTTTCAGCTAACCCTTCACGCTCGGAATTAGGGTCTAAGTGGCAAAGCATGTGGCTAATAATTTCCTCCATTTCCATGGAGCTTTGAAGCTTGCTTTCGGTTACAGGGGTAATACGGGGTAAGATGGTATTATTTACCATTAGATTTCTCCAGTTACAGAACATTTACGGGTTTCTTCCAAATCAATTTTGGTTACTTTTAATTCATAACCTAACTCTTTGGTTATAGCTAACTCGGCGGGGCAAACTACGTGCAATAAATGGTCTACAATATTTTCCGCCGTTGGATTAAAGGGAACCACAACCACTTTCGGGTCTAGCTCTTGCAAGGTGGCAAGCATCTGGTCTTGTTCCCATATAAGCATACGGTGGTCCCAATTAGTTTCTAACCACTCGCATAGGGTTTCTTTAATTACTGAAAAATCCACTACACGGCCAACTTCATCAAGGGTTAGGTTTTCCGCCTCGCAATGGAAATGGATGCGGTAGTTATGGCCATGTAAATTGGCGCATTTACTTTCATGCCCAACCACTCGGTGGCCGGCACAAAAATCATGGTAACGAACTGCTTTTAGTTTCATTTTATGCTCCAGCATAGTGTTCTTGGTATTCTTCCCAGCCCTTTGCTCGCAACTGGCATGCTGGGCACTCGCCGCATCCATAACCCCAATCATGGAAATGCTCATGGTCGCCATTATAGCAAGTGTGGCTTAGAGCCAGCACATCATCCAGGATACCGGCTTGCTTAGCAAGCAAAAAGGTTTCTGCCTTGCTTTTATGGATTAACGGTGTAATGATACTAACATTGCTTTCTGCCCCAAGATTTAAAGAGGCTTCTAATGAGCGGATAAATTTTAATCGGCAATCCGGGTAACCGCTATAATCCGTTTGGCTTACCCCTGTAACCACATACTTGGCTCCAATCTTCTGCGCTAAAGCATGGGCAGCGGTTAAAAACAAAGCGTTTCGGTTTGGGACAAAAGATGCCGGTAGGTTAGTTTTGTGATGGTGTTTTTCATTTACAGAGCCTTCCGAATCCGCCAGCAAAGCGCTATCCCCCAACTCATTTAATACTGGCATATTAAAAACAAACCACGGAATGTTATGTTTGATACAAATGGTAACAGCACTATCTAATTCAACCGCATGCTTTTGCCCATAATTAAAACAAACGGCCACTACTTTCTCATAGCATTTCATGGCCACCCCTAAGCAAGTAACACTATCTTGCCCACCACTTAAAACAACCACACCGGTTACCCCTTCCAATGGTTTTGATGGGAATGTGCGAATAGCTGGGAATTCTTGTTGATTCATTTTTAATTACTCCATACCAATGATTTTGTGAGTTTGAACGCAAAGGGTATATCCGAATTTCATGCAACTTTCGATTGCTTCTTCCAGATTTAGCCCGTTTTTATTTTCGTCTTGCTCATCTGCCGGTTGCACGTAGATAAGCGGGCGATGGGTTTGGTTGCGAGGCGGTTTTGCCACGGTGCCAGAATTACTGTGGTTAAGGGTAGTGATTGGTAACCCATCTTCATCCACATTACCATGATGCACCACATATTTAAAAGCATCAATAAATGGTAAAAGCTGCTGGTTTACCTTACCAGTCTTTGGGCTGCAAACAACTACAACATTGTTTCCAACTTCTTCAAATCCTGGAACAAATAAGGTACCATTGGTTTCAATTTGCACCGGATACCCTTGCTTGAATAAGTACTTAATAAATGGGACGATGTTTTGGCGGAATGGTTCCCCGCCGGTAATTACCACTAATGGTTTTCTAGCCAATGGGGTAACCGCTTGGAAAGTAATAGTGGTGCGCATTACAAGGAGTATTTGTTCCGGGCTCAAGGTTGCTTTGGTAGCATAATCCGTATCACAAAAAGGGCATTGCAAGTTACACCCAGCAAGGCGCACAAAGCAAGCCGGCCGGCCAGCAAAAGGACCTTCGCCTTGTATGGTATAAAAGATAGAATTGATTGCTAAGTTTTGAGAGGATAGGTCTTGCTTGGAAATAGGTTGGGTATTGATTTTCATTTTAAAATGGCCTTAAAATTGGTTTATTAATTTAAGAGGGGAAAGAAGGTGGGCTTTAACACCCACCTTGAAACCAGATAGCCACATCAGGTTTTGTTACTTTTATTCAACTACCGTTGCGGTAGGTTTTTCTGCTGCCGCAGCTTCTTTTTGAGCTTTGGTTTGCTTTGCAGGTTTTTCGGCTTTGGCGGCAGTTTCTTCCGCATCGCCACGACCTTCGAGGCCGTTAAATTTACGCCAGCGGCCGTACTGGGTTGCCGCAGTTGAAGCTGCAATACCATGCGCATCGCACTCATTCAAAACATCTTTGCGTTTTGCTGGGGTGCCTTGCTCTTTGGTCATTTCATCTGCAATGCTCCAAACTTTACCAGTTTTGGTATCTGGTGCAGGACGAACAACGCCGTTTACTTTTTCGTTGCGTTCTCGCTCAACTTTAGGCTCGGTTGCTTTTTTCTCTGCCTTAGCAGGTTTTGCAGCTGCTTCGCCTTCGGCTGCTTGTACAGTAGCTGCAACTTTTTCTGCAACAGGTGTTGCGGCAACTTGCTCAGGTGCTTGAGCTTGGGTAGCTGCTACGGCAGCTGGGGTAGTGGTTGCTGGGGTATTTACTGGTTGATTCATGGATTACTCCTTGGTTTGGTTGATAAAGTTATTGCATAGGAAGTGGTCTAATAATCTCACTCTACACTTGATATATTAACCCACTTCCATTCCTTTTACAAGCGATTTCTAGAACATTTATTAATTATTTTGTTCCAAAAACCAGCGGCGGTATTTTGAGTATTGTGTGGATATTGTAGCCTCGTTTAAACCCTCTGCCACACCAGCCGCTAAAACATCTGCTTTGGCTGGCATGCTGGTGCCCTTTTTAAGGCCATCAATAATATCCCAAACCTTACCGGTGGCCGTCCCAGCCTTAGGCCGGTTAATATTTGCGGTGGCATGCTCGCCACTGGCTTTTCTTTCTGCTGGCTGGGATTTAGGTTGGGTAAAATCAATGGCCGGCATTTCGTCGGTGGCAAGGCCAAGTTTTTCGCGAAGCTCAGAAACGGGGGTTTCGTCTACTGGGAGCTTTTCGCAAGCTTCGATTAAGCGAGCAAGCAAAGTGTTACGGTCTTGCTGGCTAGAGGCTTCTACACCAACCGATTTTAAAAGCAAACTAAGCTCCATTTCGGTGTAGATAGAATAATGTTTTACTTGGTGGCCTACCACGCAAAAATCTTGGTTACCACAAAGCACCTCTGCCAGCAATACCGCTTGCTCTAAAGACTTGGCGCTTGCTGCAATTTCCATTTTACCGTTGTTAATAATGATATTCATAATTTTGCCTTTAAGTTTAAGATTGTGGGTGGAAAGTGGAGGCTAGTGCCTCCACCCTGTTTTACTAAACCTTATATTAACGAGCGCCTAGGCGAGATTGGTACCATAATTGGTATTGTGTACGAGCGGTGTTATAAGCCACTCCAGCTGCAACGCATTTTTCGATTACTGCTTTGCGGCTTAACTTGGTACCTTCTACTACGCTGATTTCGCGTTGTTCTTCTGCGATTTCCCAAACCAATGCACATGGGCTTTTAACTTCGCTTTTTTCTTTATGCTCGATTGTAGTGGCGGCTTGTTTTTCTTCTACTTGAACCTCAACTTCTTGGTTTACATTATAAACCCATTTACCAGTTTCGGTTTGTACCGCTTCGACTTGATTTGCTTTTACTGCATCAGCATGGGCTGTTTTAGCTGCACGTAATGCATTTGAACGAGAGCTGTATTCTTTAGAGGTGAAAACAGTTTCGATTTTAGTAGTAACGTTTGGCATTTTATTGCTCCTGATTAAATTGTGGCTATTTAATTTATGGCTAGGTGTTCGTCCTAACCATGAATCTATTATAGCTAATCTAGTGTAATCAAGCAACAGTTAGTTTCAATTATTTTAGTTCTATTTTTGTTTAATTAAAACGGGATATCCTGGCTATAGGAATCACACCCAACCACCGCAACCTTTGGTGGTGGGGTAGCTTTCCACTTATCGCATTGCTGGGTTTGGTGCTTAAAATGGCAGCAATTCAAACAACTGGTTAAAGTATAGGTGTTTATTAAAAACAAATGCACCTCTTTTTTCTTTGCATCTACTGGGTTCATGGCTGCTCCTCTTTAAATAGGTAGGCTAATATTTCCGGGTATTTTTTATTTAACCAAACCCGGATTTCTGCTGGCTCTTTTAATTGGTTAACTAACCCCAATGCTTGAATGGTGCTTTCGGGTATTAAGCTGGTTTCATCTAGCATATGCTGGCGCCACCATTCCCTTGCTTTCTTTGCTGCAAACCCAGCATGCTCCAAACAAACAAAAGTATTAAAAACCCGTAGCCCGCAATAATAGGTAACTTTGATTGCATCTGGCCGCCCTTGCTTAGTATGCAAGGCATAGGTAATCCTATCAACTTTAAACACCTCAACTTGAGGGGTACCATCCGCAAGCAAAGCATCAGTGCTGGCCTTAAACCCAAACTTAACCCCCAATGGAAATTCATACCCACAAAACTCGCAATGCCGCTTACTGGCATGGTTATAGG
>VNIV01000185.1_pt1 | contig 12585 bp, 18 predicted proteins | sample 7248611 | NCBI WGS metagenome assembly VNIV01 (sample SAMN12251775, study PRJNA551026) | human skin metagenome | isolation source: skin samples from healthy patients | host: Homo sapiens | place: France:Paris | reverse complement strand
ACCACAAATGGTGTATATCCGATTCGTATGCTAAATATGGTAAAAACAAATGATTCTGATGTTCTTACATATTCAGTTCCTGATTCTGAAAAACTTGAAAAATATTATGAACTTGCTTATAATATTCCAACTGTTAATATGAAAATGGTTTATGGTATTTTACAAAAATATACTGACCAAGCAATTTCTGCTGATGATTGGAAATCGGTTAAAGGTGATGCAAAAATTAGCTCAGTTGAATTACTACAAGATTTCTTTGATTCATTGAAATATGGTAATAAAACGCGTTATTATATCAATTTTGAAACATCTAAAGCAATTGATTTAAATGCGACTGAAAATATGGCAGATACTGAAATTATTCTTGAAAAGGATTCTAATGATGAATATTGCGAATCTTGTACACTATAAAAATAAATAATATTTTTTAAGGAATATAAAATATGTCGCAATTTAAAAAATTATTTGAGTCAATTGTAGAAGAAGCAGCTGCTTCTTCTCATATTACAAAAGCACAAGTTGAAAAGCACGTAAATTCAGCTTTTCGAGATTATAAAAATATCGAAGCTAAACATCCAAATGACCCGTATCATTTAACTCGCATTAAAGGCGCTGGAAAAGGCGCCGAATATGTTAGTGATGACCATAAAGAAAAACAAACTGAAAAATTATGTAATGCATTATCATCAATTCCAGGATTTAGTTATGGAATTCATAAACGTCAGTTTATTTTTAATAAAGGTACTAAGCACGAATTTACAACTAATATTAATACAGCTGAACATAATGATACACATTCTAATGATTATCGAACTAAGAAAAATAAATTTTTAGTTTTACAGCATGAAAAAACAAAATCATAATAATATTTACAAAAGGAATACATTAAATTTGTATTCCTTTTTTGTTTTTAGTTTATAATAAACATATATATTCTGAAGGAGAATGGTTATGATGATTACTACTGAACTTCCAATTTTAAATGTTTCTCGTTATATTTATTTTGCCAAATCCCAAATGACGTTTGATGAAATTGGTAATCTTGAAGATGATGAAACAGAAGTTTATCAAAGTGCATCTGATGAAATTTGGATTTCATATCGTTCAGATGAAACTAATATTCATTATTCTGCAGTTTATAAAAAATCAAAAAATAACTATTGGAATATTACAGAATTAACATCATATGAATATATTGATGAGGAAGAAGATGATGAGTAAAATGTTTGTTTTAAATCCGAATCCAGATGCAAACTGGAACTATCTGGAAATTCAAAAATTATTAAGCGAAGATTATCATCATATAGAATCAGATCGTTTGGATTGTGTTAATGATGCATGGGAATCTGAATATGATATCTTTCTTAAAATTAAATTAACTAATTATAAACCGGTTAATATTAAAGATTTGACGGTTAAAGAATTACGAAAATATCATAATATTGAACGATTAATTAAAGCTGGTCATTTTGGTGAATTTGAATAAATGATAAATGATTTAAAATTTTACTGTGATAATTCTAGACATTTGGTATGCATTCCATATTCAATTGAAAATTTGCATATCATGGCTACAGAATTAAATATTAAAAAATGTTGGTTTCATTCATCAGCAAAATATAAACATTATGATATACCAAAAAAGAGAATTCATGAAATACAATCAAAATGCAATATCGTATCTGAAAAAGATATTTTAAAAATTATAAAGGGAGAATATACATAATGGGCGATTATTCAGAATTATTTGAAAAACTAAATCAATATACTCAAGACGTATATAAATTAAAAGACTTTGGTGCGAATGGCGATAATATGATTATAAAAGATACTTGGAGTAATGATAGTTATTTACAAAAACGAGATGATAATATTTATTCTATAGGTAGTATTAGCAGAGACAGCTTATTAAAACATCCAATAAATTTTAATAAATTATCAAATGAAGAACTTGAAATTATTAAAAAAGAAATTAAAACTAAAGGTTATATGAGTGTTAAAGCATCTCAAGAATCATCTACGTTTACTCCGACTATAACCGTAATTGTTGATATTGTTGAATACACAAACAAAAATGACGAAACTAATATCTATTTTTTAGATTCTTCTAATCGTTTTTGGAAATACATTTCTATCTCTTAAATGTATGAATTCCCATCATTTCTAATTCATTTTCTGTGAAAATAACAAATTTCATATTATTTTTCTTAGCATAAACATCTGCTGCTTTCCATTTTGCGTCATTAACAGCAAATGTTTGTGCTTCTTGCAATAATCTCATTTCACCATTTTTGCCTTTCGGTTTTTTATTAATTTTAGGCGGTTCAGTTTGATATTTCGGTTTGACTTCAATTAATAATGTCTGACCGTTTTTAAATGTAGCTGTGAAATCAATAAAATATCTATGCATCTTATTATCAACCGGCGATATATATGGTATTACAGTTTCTTCTGAAGACCATTGTATTACATCAGGATTGATATCTAAAAATTTCATTAATGACCGTTCCCATGTTGACCGCCAAATAATGTTATTTACATTACCTTTATACTTATGAGAATTTTTTGGTACAAACTTTCCTTTATATGCCATAAATAGATTTACCTAACGTTTATTTTATAAATATAGAATATGAAAAAAGATATTTTTACTCAAGCATTACAAGCAGCTGAACAAAAAGGTTTTGCATTAAAATCTAAACAGTCAATTTCGTTTTTTAATAATTATGCAAACAAATATTTATATTCTGTGAATTCTACGTTTAACATAAAAGATACTAAACAAACGATACTTGCTGAAGCAACAAAAAAATCTATTATGCCGGGTCAATTGATTATATTTGATTATAAACCAATTGGCTCAGATAAATTACCATATTACGATAAAACACCGCTTGTTATTCCATTATATGGAGATGCAAAAACTTTTACAGGTTTAAATTTACATTATTTGCCACCGAAGTTTAGAGCAAAAGTTTTAGATATCATTTATAAGGAAAATGGCAAAACTGCGCTTGGATATTTACACATGTTAGCAAAATCTGAATTCTTTTCAGTTTGTGTTAAAAAATATTTGTATACTCAAATAAGAAGTAAAATACAAATATTCAAAGAAGATCATTGGGAAGTTGCGGTTTTTTTGCCAACTGCTAATTTTGCAAAACAATCACAATCATCAGTTTTTGCAAACGCAAATAAAACAATTCAAAAACATAGGAAAAATAATGGCATTCGACGCTGAAAAATTTAGATCCGCCTTTGATGGTACTAAAAAGCAAGATTTTGTTTTTGCTTCGACTGCATATTTTGAAGTACAATTTCATAGCTTGCCAGCAATATTCAAACAGAGCGAAATCAAAGATCCAATTAAATGGAATTTAGCAAACGAAGCATTTAACAATATGAGATTTAGATGTTTTTCTACAGATTTGCCATCAAGACAAGTTGTTGGTTTATCTAGACAATTAGCAGGCCCACAAAGAATTATTCCGTATGCTGCTAATTATACAACAACAATGCTTGATTTTATTGAAACGCCACGATTTAATATTAGAACATTTTTTGATACATGGATTGATATTATCGAAGGAAAAAATTACTTTTATGAAACTGCTTATTACGATGATTTAATAATAGATGAAGTAACGATTTTTGCATATAATAAATCTGGCGAAAAAGTTGCTAAATGGGTTTTAAAAAATGTAATACCAATGTCACTAAATAATTCAATGTTAAACTGGGAATCGCAAAATCAACATATTACTATTCCTGTGGAAATCGGATATTCAACATGGGATTTTTATCCATTAAATCCGCAATAAATATGAATAACTAAACAATTAACGAGATAATTATGAAATTACCAAAAAGAGATGTACCATCATTTTCAATTAAATTACCGGTTTCAAATAGAGAAATTACATATCGACCATATACTATTAAAGAAGAAAAAATATTAGATATGGCACAAGTATCAGATAGTGATAATGATAAATTTAAAGCAATTAAGCAAATTATTGAAAACTGTTCTGATATTACAACCGATAAATTACACCCAGCAGATTTACAGTTTTTATTTTTAAAAATTTATGCTGTTTCTGATACACCGAATATTAATGTAACTTATAATATTGCGGCTGAAGATTGTGGCTCAACCGAAGATGATAAATATGCAGCATGCCCAAAAGTATTAACAACATCATTTTCTATTGATAAAGATGTTTCAATTGTTAACACCGATGCTCTTGATAAAAATTCTATTAAAGCAAAAGGTGATGGTAGAATTATTGACTTGGTTGACGGAATTAAACTTCAAATTGATTTTAAAACTGTAGATGATACAAACATTGAAAAACTTGATTTTATTAAAATTGTATATGATATGTTAATTTCGGTTATATTTCCTGATGCAGATGATCCTGAAAATATTATTGTTCTTGAAAAGAAAGATATGCCGTATAAAGAATTTTCAGAATTTTTAGAATCTTTTCAACCAAAAGATTTACAAAATTTAAAAGACTTTTTTATTGATACAGCAAGATGCGAAGCAAATATTAAAGCAAAATGTCCAAAATGTAAAAAAACATTTGAAACAAAACAAACTGGATTATTATCTTTTTTAATATAATGGTCAATGAATTTTCTTTATATAAACATTATAAATTACATGCAGATTTAATGTTTAATAAAGTTTTGTCGTTGACCGAAATTTATGAATTATTACCATTTGAGAGAGAATTATATAGTAATTTCTGGAATGAATTTGTGGAAAACAAGAAAAATAAAGGTTAAAAATGGCCGATAATGCTACCGTTAATAATAATTTAAATTTATTAATTAAACTTACACAGAAGATGTTAAGTAATAAAAAGGTAGTGTCATCAAAAAATACAGAAACATCAAAAGTTATTGATACATCGATGTTTCTGTCTTCATCTGTTGTCTTTCAAAATGATTTATCAAAACAGTTTAAAATTTTAAAATCCGATATTAAAAAATTAACAAATATTAATAAAGAATTATTGAAATCTGTTAATATATTTACGAAAGATAAAAATAAATTAACATTTAAAAAAATTGATGATCCTTTAGATTTTTTTAAAAGAAAACGATCTGGTTCAGATTCAGGTGGTTTATTAAGTTCGTTATTCGGTTTTGGAAAAAATAGTTTAACATCTATTATAAAACTAATTGTCGGAAAGCAATTAGGAAAAAATTTAATTAGCGGTGTTGGACGTAATGTTTCAAGAATCGGTACAACTATCGGTTCAAGATTTTTGGGCAGCGCTGCTTTATCAGGAATTGGCGGGGTTGCAACCGGATCAGTTGCCGCAATGGGCACTCCTGCATTAATAGCATCAGCTGCTGCAGCCGTTGGATATGGTAGTTATAAAATTGGGCGATATTTAAAATTATCGGAAAAATTAGATTCATTTATTTCAAAAGTTTCTGGTGGAAAATATGATGGTATTGTTGATTTTGTAATTGGTATCGGTAAAGGCGAAGTTGGTAAAGATTTATGGGATTGGGTATCAAAAAAATCTACAGAATTATTTAATGACGGTACAAAATATCTTAAAGAAAAAATTGATGAAATTTTAAAAAAATTAAATTTATTTGGATCTTCCGATTTAAGTGATAAAGATTCAACGGATCCAACAAAACAAAAAGATCTTAAAAAGAAAACTGAAGCAAACAAAGCACAGGGTACTGAACCAATAAAAGGTTCTTCAATGTCGCCCGAAAATTCAGGTGCTGCGCCACAAAATGGAACAGGATCCGGTTCGTTATGGCAAAAAACTAAAGATGCAATTTCAAATGTTGCTTCTTCAGTTTCAAATGTTGCTTCTTCAGTTTCAAATACAGTTTCATCAGCATATAATAGTGTAAAAGATACTCTTGGATTTGGATCTTCTGATTCTAAGACCGGACCAAATATTGGAACAGGGAAAATCTCAGCAAGACCTGTTGCAAATTCATTTAAAATTACATCAACATTTGGTATGCGTGTTCATCCAGTTACTGGTAAAAAACGTATGCATAAAGGTGTTGATTTTGGAACACCGGTTGGAACTTCTGTTACATCTGCCGGTGACGGAAAAGTAGTTAAAGCAGGTACAGGAACTGGATATGGGAATGTTGTTTATATTGACCATGGTAATGGTATTACAACAAGATATGCTCATCTTAGTTCATTTACTGTAAAACCAGGCGATAATGTTAAAGCAGGGCAGGAAATTGCAAAATCCGGTAATTCAGGTTTAGGCACAGGACCACATTTACATTTTGAAGTAAGACAAAACGATGAAGCAAAAGATCCACTTAGTTTCATCGGTGGATCTTCAGTTGTTTCTGCTGGACCAAAAGGCGGACCTGCTGATATCAGTTATGGTAATGAAGGTTCAGGCGACGAACTGCCAGAAGAGCAAACACAAAAAGTAAAAAATAAAACTGCCGTTTTGCCACAAATTAAAAATGTATCTTCTTTAACTTCAACACTTGATAATATTAAATCTAATGCGATTGAACCTGTTATAAAAAATAATATTGTTAAATCTATGCCAGTTGATACGGCTGTTAATACTATAAAACCAAATCCGGTTTTTGAACAAACAACGGTTAATAATTCTGAACCAAAATTATCTGAAGCAATTCCACAACAAACAAAATCAGTTAGCAGAAATTTAATGAATTCAGCTAATAATCATTCAAGCGGTAACAATTCATCTCAATCGGTTATACAATCACCGGCGGCGGTTCGTTCACCAAGAATTATGACATCAACTATACAAAATGCTTTATTATCACCGACATATTTGTAAATGGAATAAAATATGAATGATATTCAGCAATATGAAAGTAATTCTTTTGAAAATTTAAACAAAATAATTTCTTTAACCAAAAAGTTAAAACAAAAATATAAAAATTCAAAAGATTCTTATACTGATAATTTTTTTGATGAACTTGATGTTATTTCAGCAATTCATATTAAAAATGTTTTTGTTTCTGAATTATTAGATACTATTAATTTTGCTGTGCATAAAATTTCTACGCTTAATGCATCTATTATTGTTTCTATGACCGATGATAAAGAACAACAAAATTCCATAAAATCAGTCGAGATAAAACCAAAGGATATTATAGATCCTATTAAAAGTTTATTTGTGAAAAATTCAGATGAAATAAAAAACAAAGAATCTGGTGAAACTGAAAATACTCAAGACTTAGATGTTATTAATAAATTTAAAGATGACGCAGATAAAATTGATAAAGAAGCAGACATTTTATCTTCAAAAATGAAATGGCTAACTGCTTTATCAGGAATTGGTATTGTTAGTTTATTTTTATCTAAAACAAATATTTTATCAGATATGAAAAATTCTGTCATTTCATTCGTAGATTCAAGTGTTAATTTAATTAAAGAATTTTTATTTGGAATTAAACAATTTTTTAACAATTTTAATATTATCGAAAAAATTAAAGCTATACCAACAGAATTAATTAATTTTTTCAATAAAACTTTTAAGACGAACATCAATAAAAATAACATAGAATTCGGATTAATATCAATATTAAATCCAATACTTGGTAGTTCTATTTTTTTATTCAATAATATTAGATCTTATATATTTGATATTGATGACAAAAAAGTTAAAAGCGATGCAAATAAAATAGAAAAAATTAATAAAAATATAGATACAGCAAGTGAAGATAATTCTCAACCGTATGATGGCGGTCCTGTTGGTAAAGGTGTAAGTGGCGATGCAAATTACCATGGGTATGACCAGATTATGTTACGTGCTTGGTCATCAGAAGGATTTTCTGGAACAGATTTTCTTTATTTAAAAGCACAAGTATTTGCTGAATCACGTTATAATATGTTTGCAAAATCATACGCTGACGCTCGCGGCCTAACACAATTTATGCCTGGAACAGCAAGAGCATACGGAATTGGAGATGTTTGGGCAAATCCACAAATGACCGAAGAACACGCATATCGTATGTTCAAAGCACAAGCACAATATATGAAACGTTTAAAATCAATGTTTGGTTCTTGGGACAAAGCATTATGGGGTTATAATGCTGGTGAAGGTAATGTACAAAAGGGAATTTTTCCAGCACAGTCTAGAGATTATATTGCAAAAATTAATACATATAAATCGCAAATGTCTTTGGATCCAAAAGCTCAAATTGTTTTGCGCGGTGGCGGACAAACAAAAGTAATCGGTTCAACAAATGGTAAAGGCGGTCCAGACGAAGACGAATCAATAAAATCAAATGTAACAAATGATGTTCATCAAACAGAAGCATTATCTTATAGTTTTCAAATAATCAAAAACGATAATAAAAATTCGTATGAATTAAAATCTTTATCAATCGATTATGATTCAGTAATATCAGCTACTTATGGTTTACCAATAATTAAAAACAGCAATAAAAAAATAAATAATAATATACCAATTATTAATAAACACTTATTAAATTATTCTAATCAAAATAGCAAATCATCTGATATTCAAACTCTGGATATACCTAATTCATCATCTGGTGAGTCTAGTTACATATCTAATACATTACTTGATTTGTTATTTGATTTAGATATAAAAGGAAATATGGCTTCTATATGATACCACAAAATAAAGATGATTTAATTCAAAGAATTCTAGAAGATTTAGGATATCCTGTAATCAAAGTTAATGTTGCCCAACAACAATTAGATAATGCAGTGGATGATGCAATTGCTTATTGGCAACAATATCATCATGAAGCACAAGATAGATCATTTCTTAAAGTTGTTTTAACGGCTGATATGCTAGCAGAAAATAAAATACCAATGCCACCTTCCGTATTTTCTGTATTGTCAATTGTAGATCCTAGAGCATCAGGTTCAAATGCGGGTTGGATGAGTTATGAATTTGAAATGACTCGTGATGCAATATATGATTCTATTAGACCAGGCGGTGGTGGATTTTCAAATAGTATGTCTACTTATGTAATGACAAAACAATATTTAAGTGATATCAGAGGATTGATTAATGCACCGATTCCGTTTGATTTTAGAATGTATAAAGGTGATTTATATATCTTGAGTAATTTAGGTTCAATATTTAAAGAAGGCGATACCATTTTAATTGAAGTTATGGGATTTTTATATAAAGAATCATATAATATCTGGGGTGATGAAGCATTACGAAAACTTGCTACTGCTTATGCTAAAAAATATTGGGGTATGAATTTAAAGAAATTTTCCGGTGTTGCTTTACCTGGTGGTACATTATTAAATGGCGATGCAATTTATCAAGACGCATTACAAGATATTGAAAAATATGAACAATACATATTTGGTTTAGCTGAGCCTTTAGGCATAGTAATTTTATAGATTATACGAACCGTTTAAAAAGAGAATCATAATGATTCTCTTTTAGTTTATATTAATTTATCTTAGATTGCAGTATATGAAATTTTTGCGTACTCATATTCTTGATGATTATATGCTTCAGCAACATCATAGAATGTTTCTACTTTATCAGCTGGAAAAACTAAATTTAGATATGCATTAGGATTAGAATGTTTTTTCAACATATCGATAAATGTTTTTACTGATTCATCAACAACAACATTTTCCGTTCCATACATTTGTTTAGCATGTTCAAGTTTATAATCGGTTGTTGGAAATTCTTGAGATGTTTTATGACTCAAATAGATATATGATTCGTCTGAGCTATAATCTTTCATGTTAAATTGCTCACCTAGACGTCGTGAAATTTCTGAATCTAAATTTAAACCAGATGTAAAAGATAATGTTACGAATTTCATAATGTTGTTTCCTATGTTGTTTATCAGATTTGATATGTTTATTATAACAAAAATAAAAATAAATAAAATAAACTATTTGTTAAAAAATGTAATTTTATATGTCTACTAATCCATATTTCGATTCGTCATTTACAGCAGACCAATTTGACCAAGAATTATATGATTCTTTAGTTGAAGAATCAATCCAGGTTCATGGTCGTGATTATTATTATTTGCCAAGAACTTTATCAAATTTTAATGAATTATTTGGTGAAGATGTTGTTTCAGTTTTTAAGGCAGCAAAAAAAGTAGAAATGTATATAGAAAACGTTTCGGGTTGGCAAGGAGAGCAACAATTTATTTCTAAGTTTGGTTTAGAAATTCGCGAAAATGCTTCATTAATTGTTTCAAAACGTAGATTCAAAGAAGAGATTGGCACAGCATTTGGTTTATCAAATCCGCGAGAAGGAGATATTATTATATTTCCAAAAGAATTAGACCATCGTATTAGATTTTTTGAAATATCTTATGTTGATGCTGAACCAGTTTTTTATCAACTTGGAGACTTATATTCATATCGTTTATCTGTTAGACCATTTGATTATAACGGAGAACAATTTGAAACAGGTATTAGCGAAATTGACGATTATGAATTGCAGTATGGTGCATCAGAGAAATTGGAATTAGAATCAGGAACTGGAACATTTTCATTAGGTGATATTATTACACAAGGTAATTCTTATACCGCGACTGTATTGTCATTTGACGAAAACACAAAAGAATTGGTTGTAACAGCAAATGAATCCGAAAATGGAACTTCTTCTTCGCCAGAATTTAATTTACCAATTAAATCGAATTCTGGCGCAGTTTGGACATTAAAACAAATAATTGATAAAACGGAACATATCGGTAATTCAGATAATGACATTATTGATAATAAAAATATTGATTTAATAGATGATTTTGAATCTAACCCATTTTTAGGATAAAGCATGTCATTGTTTAAAAATTATTTCTTTTATAATTTATTAGAAAAATATACATTAGTTTTTGGTGATTTATTTTCAGATATTAAAGTACAAAAAATTGGCGAAAACGGTGATGTTATTTCGACTATTACTGTTCCTGTTAATTATGCAGAAAAAGAAAAATGGGCACAGCGTCAATTAGACGATTCTGATTTATCACGTAAACCCGCAATTATTTTGCCTAGAATATCTTATCAGTATACAGATATTAATTATGACGGTAATAGAAAATTAGCAAGAAATGAACATTTTGGTATTGTTAGAACAGATGAAACAAAAAATCTGGCAAAAAAGGTATATACACCAACGCCGTATATAATTAATTTTGAAGTAGATATTATTGCAAAAACTTTAAATGAATTAAATCAAATAATAGAACAGATTATACCTGCTTTTGTTCCTGACATCGTTATTTCTGTTAAAGCAATTGATGATGTTATTTTTGATATGCCAATTTCTTATCAAGGTATATTTTTCTCAGATTCATTTGATGGTTCTTTCGATGAAAGAAGACAGGTACAAGCAACTTTAAACTTTTCAGCTAAAACATATTTCTTTGCGCCAATCAATAAACGAAATATTATTTTAGATGTAAATGCTTCTATTTTTGAAATACCAGTTGACAATAATTTAAAAAAATCATTTTTAATTGAACATTATAATTTTAAAGCAGAAGATTTTCCTAATCTGCAAAAGGATGTAACAAATGGCTAATAATTATATCGCAATGAAAGACGATATACCAACAGATTTTAATTTAGGTAAAAGATCTAAAAAATCCACAAACGTATTAATGGATTATTTAAAAGACGATGATGAATTTCAAATAGTCGAAGGTGGTAGTATTGTTGAGCGAGATAATACTCAGATTGTTCCGGTTAATAAAATTCAATCAGTTGTAAAAGATATTGAAGATGCAGAAGATGATTTTAAACTTGCTCGTGAAAATATTAGAGATATGCTTGAACAATCAAAAGATATTATGGAAGAGTATACAGAATTAGTAAAAGGAACTGATGCGCCTAGAGCATTTGAAGTATTTTCTAAGATGGCTCTTTCTCATGCTGAACTTGCAAAAAATTTAATAGATCTTCATGAACAAAAACAAAAATTAAAACAAACTAGTTCAGCTAATCTACCTGAAGCATCATCAACAACTAATATTGGAAATCAACAAAATATTATGGTATCACCAGCTGAATTAGTTAAAATGTTAAAAAATGAATCTAATTAACTGCTAATGTTAATTCATCAAGATTTTCAATTTTTGTTATTGCATTTTGTAATAAAGAAATCATATGTTCTTTAGACATACCATTAACTGTAACATCAAACGGAACATCGTTTTTATAACTTTCAACCAGATTAACCGAAATTAAGAATCTATCTTCTGTTTGTACTACAATTGATGTTTCAGATTCTTCAGAATTATATTCAGGAGTTGATTCTGTAATTATATCGTTTACATCAGTATATTGTGATTCGCCGTAATGAGTTGTTTCATTTAATACAATTTCTTTTGATGTTTCAAATTTACCTAAATATTCTTTATATATATTTTTAATATACATTTAAACTTATTCCTTTTATTATTGATAATTTTATAATACAATAATATTTAAATTGCAAATTGAGACTAGTCTCAATTTGTGTTTTGTCTTTGACAAAACAATTCTCTTTCTTTTTCAAATACCATTAATTAAATTATTAGATTATCTGTCTCAATGACTCAGAGTAAACTCTTCGGGCCGTCAGGCCAATT
>VNIV01000181.1_pt1 | contig 12812 bp, 9 predicted proteins | sample 7248611 | NCBI WGS metagenome assembly VNIV01 (sample SAMN12251775, study PRJNA551026) | human skin metagenome | isolation source: skin samples from healthy patients | host: Homo sapiens | place: France:Paris | reverse complement strand
TAAAAATTAGAGAAATTATTTCGAACGAACAAATAGAGACACAAGATGAATTGGTTAAACGTTTAAACGAGTATGACTTAAACATTACACAAGCGACAGTTTCCCGAGATATTAAAGAATTGCAGCTAATCAAAGTACCTGCATCAACAGGACAATATGTTTATAGTTTACCTAATGATAGAAAGTATCACCCACTTGAAAAATTAGGAAGATACTTAATGGATTCATTTGTAAATATAGAAGGAACTGAAAACTTACTTGTTCTTAAAACACTCCCAGGAAACGCTCAATCCATTGGCGCTATTCTAGACCAAATTGATTGGGAAGAAGTTCTAGGTACAATTTGTGGAGATGATACATGTTTACTCATTTGCAGAGATGAGGCGGCTAGCGAAGAAATTAAAACACGAATTTTCAATTTATTATAAGGATGCGATAAATTTATGTTACAAACCTTATCAATAAAGCAATTTGCTATTATAGATGAACTTGAAATCAACTTTTCAGACGGGCTAACCGTGATGAGTGGTGAAACAGGTTCAGGAAAATCAATTATCATAGATGCTATAGGACAGTTAATTGGAATGCGTGCGTCTTCAGATTATGTACGTCACGGTGAGAAAAAATCAATTATTGAAGGCATTTTTGATATAGATGAGAGTAAAGATGCCATCAGTATTCTTCAAGATTTATCAATTGATATTGATGAAGATTTTCTATTAGTTAAAAGGGAAATTTTTAGCTCAGGTAAAAGTATTTGCCGCATCAACAATCAAGTCGTTACACTTCAAGATTTAAGAAGAGTAATGCAAGAATTACTAGATATCCATGGGCAACATGAAACTCAGTCATTACTTAAACAAAAATATCATCTTCAACTACTTGATGATTACGCGGAAGACCAGTATTCCAGTTTACTTCAAGAGTACCAGGATACTTTTAAAAAATATAAGTACAAACGTAAGGAACTAGAAGAATTAGAATCCGCAGATCAAGCATTACTCCAAAGGCTAGATTTGATGAAGTTTCAACTGGAAGAACTTACTGAGGCTTCACTTAGAGAGGGAGAAGTAGCTCAACTTGAAGCAGATATTAAACGCATTCAAAACTCTGAAAAATTAAGTCTAGCATTGAATAGTGCCCACCAAGTTCTTACTGACGAAAATTCCATTCCTGACCGTCTATATGAGTTAAGTAGTTATTTGCAATCAATTAGTGACATTATTCCAAACAAATTCGAAAAACTAAAAGAAGATGTTGATCAATTTTATTATGTGCTCGAAGATGCTAAACATGAATTATACGATGAAATGGCAAATACTGAATTCGATGAACAAATTTTAAATGAATATGAATCAAGGATGAATTTATTAAATAATTTAAAACGTAAATATGGTAAAGATATTTCCGATCTCATCGCATATCAAAGCAAGTTAGATAATGAAATCAACAAAATTGAAAATTATGAACAAAGTACAGCTCAATTAAGAGAAGAAATCAGCAACCTTTACACTGATGTTCAAAACGTAGGTAGGCAATTATCTAAAGAACGTAGACGAGTTGCAAGGGAATTAAGAGATCATATCGTTTCTGAAATACAAAATTTACAAATGAAAGATGCTAATCTAGAGATTTCTTTTAAACCATTAGAAGAACCTAACCTTGAGGGTATTGAATTTGTTGAATTTTTAATTAGTCCTAATAAAGGAGAACCGCTTAAAAGCCTTCATAAAATTGCCTCTGGTGGAGAGCTAGCCAGGATTATGTTAGCGCTCAAAAGTATTTTTGTTAAATCAAGAGGACAAACTGCAATACTTTTCGATGAAGTAGATTCAGGCGTTTCTGGACAAGCCGCTCAAAAAATGGCTGAAAAAATGAGAGATATCGCTAAGTATATACAAGTCATTTGTATTTCACACTTACCACAAGTCGCTTCTATGAGTGACCATCATCTACTTATTAGCAAAACTTCTTATAAGGATAGAACTACTACTCAAGTTAAGGAACTGCTAAATAATGATAGAATTGATGAGGTTGCTCGTATGATTTCTGGTGCTAGTGTTACCGATTTAACTCGAAAAAACGCTAAAGAAATGATTGCACAAAATCATGAAAATTAAGCTTTCCGATTTGTCATTAATTTGAAATTTATTAAATAAAATAATTGATGTAAAATGAATGAGTATTATAATTTAACATAAGTAATCGCATATTTAAAATAAGAATCAACTGGAGGACTAAAGTACAAAACGTAATTTTGTATTTTTAGTCTTCTAAAAATTTAAGGAGTAAGACCATGTCAGAAAAACAATATGATTTAGTCGTCCTTGGCGGAGGAACTGCTGGATACGTAGCGGCTATCAGAGCCTCTCAATTAGGTAAAAAAGTAGCTATAGTTGAAAAATCTTTATTGGGAGGTACATGTTTACATAAGGGTTGTATACCAACAAAAGCACTTTTAAAATCAGCTGAAGTACATCAAACTATTAAAAATGCTACTAATTTCGGATTTGATGTGCGTGATTTCAAAATAAATTTTGACAAAATATTGCAACGAAAAGATGAAATTGTCAAACAAATGCATAAAGGCGTTAATCACTTAATGCAAAGTAACCACATAGATATCTTTAACGGTATAGGAAGAATTTTAGGAACTTCAATATTTTCACCTCAAAGTGGTACGATTTCAGTTGAATATGAAAATGGGGAATCTAATCTTATTCCAAATCAATTTGTACTCATAGCTACGGGGTCCAGACCTAAATCATTGTCATTCATTAATTTTGATCACGATAAGATTCTGTCTAGCGATGATATCTTATCGTTAAATTCATTACCTCAAAGTCTAGCCATTATAGGCGGTGGAGTCATTGGTTTAGAATTTGCCTCGCTCATGACTGATTTAGGAACTTCTGTTACTGTCATTGAAGCCAATGAGCGTATTATACCATCTGAGAGTAAACAGATTGCTACAATATTAAAAAGAGAATTATCCTCACGTGGCGTTCGATTTTATGAAGATATAGAGTTAGATGAAAATAGTATCCAAAAATCTGATGATGGTGTTACAATTCATTTTGGAGAGCAACTTGTAGAAATCGAAAAAGTTCTCATATCTATCGGTAGACAACCAAATACAAATGATATCGGACTCAATAATACGAAAATCAAAACAGATGAAGCAGGTCATATTATTACTAATACATTTCAACAAACCGAGGATAAACATATATATGCTGCTGGTGATTGTATAGGTAAGTTACAATTAGCCCATGTAGGTTCTAAAGAAGGTATTGTAGCGGTGGAACATATGTTTGAAGAGACTCCTATACCGTTAAATTATGACCTGATGCCAAAATGTATTTATACATATCCTGAAGTAGCATCAATTGGCAAAAGTTTAGAGCAAGCTAAAATTGCTAATATTAACGCGCGTAGCTACAAGGTATCTTTTAAAGCAATTGGCAAAGCGTTGATAGACGATATGACTGAACAAAAAGGATTCTGCGAGATGATTATTAATCAAGATACGGATGAAATTATTGGTCTAAATATGATAGGACCTCATGTAACTGAATTAATTAACGAAATTTCGTTACTGCAATTTATGAATGGCTCTTCTTTAGAACTCGGTTTAACAACTCATGCACATCCTTCATTATCAGAAGTACTAATGGAATTAGGATTAAAAGCTGAGGGTAGAGCAATTCACATATAGTAGGAGGGAAAATAATGATAGATTATAAGTCTGCAGGCCTCATTGAAGAAGACCTCAAACATATTTACAAATGGATGGACTTAGGAAGAAAGATTGATGAAAGGTTATGGTTACTTAACCGTGCTGGTAAAATACCATTTGTTGTGAGTGGACAAGGACAAGAAGCCACTCAAATTGGTATGGCATATGCGATGCAAGATGGAGATATTTCATCTCCTTATTATCGCGATTTAGCATTTGTTACATATATGGGAATCTCACCATTAGATACAATGCTTTCAGCTTTTGGTAAGCGTGATGATATCAATTCAGGCGGAAAGCAAATGCCATCTCATTTTAGTCATAAGGCTAAAGGAATTTTATCTCAAAGTTCACCTGTAGCTACTCAAATACCACATTCAGTGGGGGCAGCACTTGCCTTAAAAATGGACAAAAAACAAAATATTGCAACTGCCACAGTTGGAGAAGGAAGTTCTAATCAAGGCGATTTTCATGAAGGACTTAATTTCGCAGGTGTACATCAATTACCTTTTGTTTGCGTTATTATTAATAATAAATATGCTATCTCTGTACCAGATTCTCTACAATATGCATCTGAAAAACTTTCAGATCGTGCTTTAGGTTATGGTATATATGGAGAGCAAGTTGACGGCAATGATCCAATTACTGTTTATAAAGCTATGAAAGAAGCTAGAGAACGCGCACTTGCTGGCAATGGGCCGACATTAATTGAAGCAGTAACTTCTCGAATGACTGCGCATTCATCAGATGATGATGATCAATATCGCTCAAAAGATGAAAGAGATTATTTGAAAGAAAATGATTGCAACATTAAATTTAAAAACTATCTATTAGAATTAGGAATAATTGATGAACAATGGCTATCCGTTTTAGAACAAGAACATAAAAAAGTCATCAATCAAGCAACTAAATCAGCTGAAGAAGCGCCTTATCCTGGTGTAGAGGAAGCTTATTTACACGTTTATGAAGAGGGAGGACAACATAATGGCTAAATTTTCCTACCTAGAAGCGATACGTCAAGCTCAAGATTTAGCATTAGAAAAATATCATAATACCTTTATTCTAGGTGAAGATGTAGGTAAAAAGGGGGGCGTTTTCGGTACAACACAAGGCTTACAAGAGAAATATGGTTTAGAGCGAGTAATTGATACACCTTTAGCGGAATCTAATATCATTGGTACAGCAATTGGAGCAGCAATGTTAAACAAAAGACCAATAGCTGAAATTCAGTTTGCTGATTTTATTTTACCAGCAACTAATCAAATTATTAGTGAAGCTGCTAAAATGAGATATCGTTCAAATAATGATTGGAGTTGTCCCCTTACTATTAGAGCACCATATGGAGGTGGCGTACACGGTGGATTGTATCATTCTCAAAGTATTGAAAGTATTTTTGCGTCGACACCAGGTTTGACTATCGTGATTCCATCATCCCCATACGATGCTAAAGGACTCTTGCTATCATCAATTGAATCAAATGATCCAGTACTTTATTTTGAACATAAAAAAGCATATCGTTTCTTAAAAGAAGAAGTTCCTGAAGATTATTATACATTTCCATTAGGTAAAGCAGATATTAAAATACCCGGTGAAGATATTACAGTATTTTGTTATGGCTTAATGGTTAATTATTGTTTACAAGCAGCTGACATATTAGCAGAAGATGGTATCAGTGTTGAAGTAGTCGACTTAAGAACAGTGTATCCTTTAGATAAAGAAACAATTATTGGTAGAGCACGTCAAACTGGTAAGGTTCTCCTTGTAACTGAAGATAATCTTGAAGGAAGTGTTATGTCAGAAGTTTCAGCGATTATTGCCGAAAATTGTTTATTTGATTTAGATGCACCAATCATGCGTTTAGCTGCACCTGATGTACCTTCAATGCCATTTTCACCTATTTTAGAAAATGAAATTATGATGAGTCCAGAGAAAATACAAGAAAAAATGCGTAAACTTGCAGAATTCTAAGGAGGATGTCAATTGGATATTAAAATGCCTAAATTAGGTGAGAGCGTACATGAAGGAACAATAGAACAATGGTTGGTATCAGTTGGTGATCAAGTTGATGAATATGAGCCACTTTGTGAAGTAATTACTGATAAAGTAACTGCAGAAGTGCCTTCTACAATGGCAGGGACAATTTCTGAAATAATTGTTAAAGAAGGAGAAACAGTAAGTATTAATTCAATTATTTGTAAGATTGATTCACAAAATGAGAATCAAGCAACAAGTGTTGAAGAGAAAAATAATAACAATCAAAACCAATTAACTGAAGAAATTACTTCTAAATCAGAATCAAAACCTAAAAATAATGGACGATTCTCTCCAGTTGTCTTCAGGCTAGCTTCTGAACATAATATAGATCTAACACAAGTACATGGAACAGGTTTCGAAGGTCGTGTAACTAAGAAAGATATACAAAATGCTATTGATAACCCAGAGTTAGTTAATCATCCCACAACTAACGATGAGATGATTAAAAACACTAATATTTCATCAGCAACTACCTCAGAACACACTAACAAGTCAAGTCTTGTTGATATCTCTATAACTCAACAAAGTTCATTACCTGTTAAAGGAGTGCGTAAATCTATCGCACAAAACATGGTAACGAGTGTGACAGAAATCCCTCACGGCTGGATGATGGTTGAAGTTGATGCAACTAATTTAGTTAAGACAAGAAATTATCATAAAGCATCCTTTAAGCAAAACGAAGGATATAATTTAACATTTTTCGCATTCTTTGTTAAAGCTGTTGCAGAAGCTCTTAAAGCAAATCCACTTCTTAACAGCACTTGGCAAGGTGATGAAATTATTATTCATAAAGATATTAATATTTCAATAGCAGTTGCAGATAATGATAAATTATATGTACCAGTCATTAAAAATGCAGATGAAAAATCTATCAAAGGTATTGCACGTGAGATTAATGAATTAGCTCATAAAGCTAGACATGGGCAACTTAGTCAACAAGACATGCAAAGAGGTACTTTCACTGTAAACAACACTGGTTCATTCGGCTCTATATCATCTATGGGAATTATTAATCACCCTCAAGCTGCCATTTTACAAGTCGAATCCATAGTTAAAAAACCTGTTGTTATCAATGATATGATTGCAATTAGAAGTATGGTTAACTTATGTATTTCTATTGATCACCGTATTTTAGATGGTGTTCAAACTGGACAATTTATGGATCATATTAAAAAACGCATTGAACATTACACTGTTGAGAATACAACTATTTATTAATATGAATCAGACAAATAGAACTTTATAAATCATTTTTAAAGACCTCATAAAGATTTAAAACTGTTTCACATCCTTTTCGGGGCCTTTAATATACCTAAATTTAAAAATAATTACTAATACATGATTCTGAAGTCCGTTTTGATATTGATGAATCTTTAATCAAGCTTGTTGAACAATAATGAGTTAATTAGTAGAATAAAAGAAGCAAATTTAACATTGAAATGAAAGGTGACCGATAATGGATTTAAATTTTGATTTATATATGAACGGTGTTGTTGAACAAGCGCGTAATGAAATTGAAAATGCTGGCTACGAACAATTAACTACTGCAGACGAAGTGGATAAAGTTTTACAACAAGATGGCACTTCTCTTGTCATGATTAATTCAGTATGTGGGTGCGCTGGAGGAATTGCTCGTCCAGCAGCAGCACACGCCTTACATTATGATAAATTACCAGAACGTTTAGTTACAGTTTTCGCAGGACAGGATAAAGAGGCAACTCAACAAGCTAGAGATTACTTCGAAGGTTATGCACCATCTAGTCCATCATTTGTATTAATCAAAGATGGTAAAATTACCGAAATGATAGAGCGTCATCAAATAGAAGGTCATGATGTTATGGATGTCATTAATCAGTTGCAAGGTTTATTCGAAAAATATTGCGAAGATAGATAAGAGGTCTTTAACCCATGTTTAAGTTAAATCCTTATAAAATTGGATTTAGGACCATTAAAACTGCTGTGGCAATGACTCTTGGAGTCATTATTTGTAAACTATTAGGATTAGACAACTATGCTTCTAGTGCAATATTAGTCGTGTTATGTATTAAACATACTAAGATGCATTCAGTTCAGGCTATTATCTCTCGTTTGGTTTCATGTTTGCTTACTCTATTTTTAGGTTCAGCTATATTTAGTTTATTAGGTCAACATGCCTTAGTTTTAGGTTTAATTATTCTGTTATTCATACCGTTAACTGTAGTTTTAAACGTACAAGAAGGAGTTATTACTAGTTGTGTTATCTTACTTCATGTTTTTAATGCTAAAGCAATTAATAGTCATCTTATTTTAAATGAAATTATTTTGTTAGCAGTTGGCTTAGGGATTGCTTTTGCCATGAATTTGATGATGCCAAGCTTAGATAAAAAGTTAAATCAATTTAAAACTGATATTGAACATCAAATTACGGACGTTTTTAATGTTTTTAGTCAAGCTTGTGCGCTTCAAAAAGAGCACTTAGATATCAAATTTGACGCTTTATTACTGAATATTAGAAAAGCAAAGTCATTAGCTTTTAGAGATGTAAAAAACCATTTTGTTAGAAACGAAAATTCATACTATCATTATTTTGATATGAGAGAAGAACAAGTTGAATTGCTTAAAAGAGTGACCTATCTTCTCGAAAGGATTACCACTCATGATCCAATTCTTAAGAACATTTCGCAATTAATGTCAGAGATAGGTAACAATGTTAATAGTAATGATTACACCGCTTTGAGACTTCATTCACTCTATGAAATTCGTTTATCTCTTGATAAGTTACCTTTACCAAGATCACATCAAGCGTTAAATTCTCGTGCAAATATCATTCAGTTTTTAAATGAATTAGAAGAATATTTAAATCTTAAATCTCAATTTGGTTCTTTAAGATTGCATAGTGAAATATAAATTAAACCGTTACAGTTTTCTAGTTAAAAAGAAAACATGTAACGGTTCTTTATTAATTCATTAATGGAACTAAACTAGTTAAAAGTAAAGCTAATACTACTGCAACTAACATTACAACAATGATGATACGTAAAACTTTATTATTCAATTCTTAATTCCTCCAAATAATATATCAATTCAGTGATAAACACTTTAAATTCATACATTACAAAACGCATGTAAGCATCTTAAATTTATATTAATAAAATTATATACTTAAAATAATACCTTTTAAAATCTACTTTTATAAAATAATCTTATATGATTTATAACATTAAAGCAATCAATTTATTTTTGATAAACTATAAAGTCAGTTATTATATAGTTATATATGAAAGGGGCTTAATGATTGATGATTAACAAAGAGCGGATAATACATACATTTTTAGAATTGGTAAAAATCAATTCAGAAACTGGACATGAACAAACGATTCAACCAATTTTAAAAGATAAGTTTGAAAGTTTAGGGTTACAAGTTTTAGAAGATAATGCATCCAATCAAGATGGATTAGGCGCCAACAATTTGATTTGTACGTTACCAAGTAATATGACTGATAAAAATATTCCTAAACTTTATTTTACAAGTCACATGGATACTGTTGTACCAGGTATAAATATAAAACCAGAAGTAAAAAAAGATGATTATATTTATTCAGATGGTACAACCATATTAGGCGCCGATGATAAAGCTGGCTTAGCTGCTATACTAGAAACCATTCACAGCATAAAAGAGCATCAATTGTCTCATGGTCAAATTCAATTTGTCATAACTGCTGGAGAAGAATCAGGCTTGTTAGGGATAAAAGCAACTGATACAAATCTTTTAGATGCTGATTTTGGTTACGCGGTTGATGCAAGTAAAGACGTAGGAACAACAGTTATAGGCGCACCTACTCAAGTAAAGATTTATACAACAATAAAAGGTAAAACTGCTTATGCTAGCACACCTTCAAAAGGTATTAGTGCAATTAATATTGCCTCTAAATCAATTAGTCGCATGAATTTAGGGCAAGTTGATGCACTTACTACAGCTAATATTGGTAAATTTCACGTAGGTTCTGCAACAAACATTGTAGCTGACGAAGTCGTATTAGAAGCAGAAGCAAGATCTCATAACGAAGAAAGTATCGAGCGTCAAGTACAACATATGAAAGATACGTTTGAAATGACTGCTTCAGAGTACGGTGGTGAAGCACAGGTAGTGATTGAAAAAAGCTATCAAGGATTTAAAGTTAATGAAAATGATAAAGTAACACAAATTGCAAAGGCTAGCGCATTGGCATTAGGTCTAAAAGGAGATACGTGTATTGCAGGAGGAGGCTCTGATGGTAGTATCATGAATCAATATGGCATACCTTCTGTTGTGCTTGGTGTAGGCTATGAAAACATTCATACGACTTCTGAAAGAATATCTACTAAAGATTTATACATGTTAGCCAATCAACTTCTTAAAATTATTGAGCTTGTAACTGAATAAAGCACGCTTTTTTAATTGTTAAGATGCGTTTTATGTTACAATATTATTGAAAATTTTTGAACAAGAGAGGTAAGTAATATGACACAACAAATTGGAGTAGTGGGTTTAGCTGTAATGGGTAAAAACCTTGCTTGGAACATCGAGTCACGCGGTTATAGCGTTTCAGTTTTTAACCGCTCAAGACAAAAGACCGACGAAATGGTTAAAGAATCAGAAGGTAAACAAATTCACCCAACATACTCTTTAGAAGAATTTGTAGAATCTTTAGAGAAGCCTCGTAAGATTTTATTAATGGTTAAAGCTGGGCCTGCTACGGACGCTACAATAGATGGTTTATTACCTTTACTAGATGACGACGATATTTTAATTGATGGTGGAAATACAAACTATCAAGATACAATACGTCGAAATAAAGCTTTAGCTGAGAGCAGTATTAACTTTATTGGTATGGGAGTTTCAGGTGGAGAAGTTGGTGCTTTAACTGGTCCATCATTAATGCCTGGTGGACAAGAGTCTGCATACAACAAAGTAAGTGATATATTAGATGCCATTGCTGCAAAAGCTAAAGATGGTGCATCATGTGTGGCTTATATCGGACCTAACGGAGCTGGTCACTACGTCAAAATGGTACACAATGGTATAGAATATGCTGATATGCAACTCATTGCTGAGAGTTATGCCATGATGAAAAATTTATTAGGTATGTCACATGATGAAATTTCTCAAACATTTAAAGATTGGAATGCAGGGGAACTTGAAAGTTATTTAATTGAAATTACTGGTGATATCTTCACTAAATTAGATGATGATAACGAAGCTTTAGTGGAAAAAATCTTAGATACTGCTGAACAAAAAGGTACCGGTAAGTGGACTTCTATTAATGCATTAGAATTAGGTATCCCATTAACAATCATCACAGAATCTGTATTCACTCGTTTTATTTCTTCTATTAAAGAAGAACGTATCAATGCTTCTAAATCTTTAAATGGCCCAATAGCTTCATTTGATGGTAATAAAAAAGAATTCTTAGAAAAAATCCGTAAAGCATTATATATGAGTAAAATATGTTCATATGCACAAGGCTTTGCTCAAATGCGAAAAGCTAGTGAAGATCATAAGTGGAATCTAAAACTTGGTGAATTGGCAATGATTTGGCGTGAGGGTTGTATTATACGTGCACAATTCCTTCAAAAAATTAAAGATGCTTATGACAATAATTCGGAATTACAAAACTTATTATTAGACCTTTACTTCAAAAATATTGTCACAGAATATCAAGATGCATTACGCGAAGTAGTAGCGACAGGTATTAAAAATGGCGTACCAACACCTGGTTTCTCAGCAAGCATTAACTATTATGATAGCTATCGTTCAGAAGATTTACCAGCCAATCTTATTCAAGCTCAACGTGATTATTTTGGTGCGCATACTTATGAACGTAAAGATTGCGAAGGTATCTTTCATACACAATGGGTTGAAGAATAAAAACTTTATATTTTCAAGAGCCTGGGACACCTATCAATGTCTCAGGCATTTTTTACGTATTGGCAGTCGATAACTGAATTAAAAATGCGCTTATATTAAACATTTTTCAACTACAGTCTAAGACCACAATATAGAGAATTTCATTTAGAAATTCTACAGACAATACAAGTTGAGGTTCGGAGCCAAGACAATGAATTCAATACAAATTCTATCCCTACTAATAATTTTAAATAAGATGTAAACGTTTGCAAGATTTACTTTAATACTTTGCAACAATATTTAATATTAAGTATTTATTATGCTAAAGATGTATAATGTTTTAAAAAATAAGTTGGTTAATCACCATTAATCGATATACATTTTTAAATATAATATTCTAATCTTTTTATCTTAAGGTATAAAAAATGTCTAAAAAAGTGATTAGCAAAGGATTGTCAAATAAAACAATAATATTAATCAAAACTTACATTTTGGGAGTGAACTAAATGAACAAACGATGGTGGAAAGAGGCAGTGGCATATCAAGTTTATCCGCGAAGTTTTAACGATAGCAATGATGATGGAATAGGTGATTTACCTGGCTTAATTGATAAACTAGACTATCTCAAAGATTTGGGTATTGATATCATATGGTTCAGTCCTATGTACAGATCACCGAACGATGACAATGGCTATGATATTAGCAACTATGAGAGTATGGATGAATTTGGAACTATGAATGATTTTGATCAACTGCTTGAAAACCTTCATCAACGTGGTATAAAATTAACTTTAGATTTAGTCGTTAACCATACTTCAGATGAACATCCATGGTTTATCGAATCTAAATCTAGTACAGATAGTCCAAAACGAGATTGGTACATTTGTGCAGATCCTAAAGCTGATGGTTCTGAACCTAATAATTGGGAAAGTATATTTAATGGTTCAACATGGACGTTTGATAAAAATACTCAGCAATATTATTTCTATTTATTTAGTAAAAAACAACCAGACTTAAATTGGAATAATCCCGAAGTCCGTAAAGCTGTCTTTGAAATGATGAATTGGTGGTTTGAAAAAGGTATTGATGGCTTTAGAGTTGATGCAATTACTCACATTAAAAAGACATTTGAAGCAGGTGATTTACCAGTACCTCCAGGTAAAACCTATGCCC
>VNIV01000071.1_pt1 | contig 12971 bp, 8 predicted proteins | sample 7248611 | NCBI WGS metagenome assembly VNIV01 (sample SAMN12251775, study PRJNA551026) | human skin metagenome | isolation source: skin samples from healthy patients | host: Homo sapiens | place: France:Paris | reverse complement strand
GTATTGGTTGCGGTGATTTTATAGACAATACATTGACCTGGTGTGGCAGTAACGGGCGTTTGGGCAAAAGCCGTATCCGGGGTTTTATCGCAGGTAGCATCTAGCGCCTGCTCTTTTACCAATGTCATGCCTCGTACAGTGGTAGTATTGATAACAGGTGTTACAGTGGGTTTGGTTGTACCTGTTACCGCTGCTGGGATTAGAGTAATCGTATTGGTTTCACTTGTGCCAATGGTTGCCCCTGTCGTCACAACATCATAAGTAATCGTGCCAGTCTGACCTGACGCCAATGAACCAGGAATGGTATATACCCCATTAGTTGGCGTCAACGTCACAGCGGTACCCCCTTGTGGGGTATAGATAACATTTCTTGGGGTAATATTATCAGTCGTGCTTGGATTACTAATAGTAAAGGTCAAGCCAGTCTCAGGATTGTTACCTGTGTTGGTAATGGTTTGTGTATAAGTCACGCCAGTCGATGTGCTGGTTGGTGGTAACTCAGCACTGGTACTACCTGTGAGTGTCAAACTACGATCACTAAATGTAATTGGCGTGCTAGTATCACCGCCCGCACCTGTACCCGTTGGATCGTTCGGTACTTTTGCATCAGTTGGGTTGCTAGTACCTGAGCTATCTTTAATATCAGACGTTGGGTTATCACCTGGGGTTACTGCTGTATCGTTGTAGTTATCATATACTTCAGCAGTATTGGTAACGCCTGCTTTATTGACTTTGGTTTTATCAATTGCTGCTGTAAAGGTGATTGTCATGGTTTCATTGACTTTTAAGGCAACGCCATTAATAGCAATAATTTGACGACCATCAACGGCTGACGTTGTTAGCGTAGGGGTAGTGCCATTAGTCGTAGTGCTATCAGTAGATGTTACGGTGATGGCACTAGCACCGCCTGATACCGTCAATCCAGTTGGTAGTTTATCTTGAATCAAAACACCTACGGCATCTGCTGCATAAGTGGCGCTACCATCGTTTTTCACCGTAATAGTATAGTCAACTGTCGGTGAAGTAGTATTTAAGTCAATGCTAGTAGAGGCAGCCGTTTTGCTGATGGCAAATACGGGCAATTTAATAATCGCTTGGTTTTCATTGATTAAGGTAGCAGACGTACCTGTGGTCGCATTAGTGGTTACATAAGTACTAGTCGCAGTCAGCGTACCAACCGCACTTTGACCGCCTGTAGCGGTAGTAGGGCTCGTGACATTATAAGTCAATGTAGCATATTGATCTGGTAATAACTTAATAGTGCCAGCAGTCGCAGATACGGTACCTGTTTGTGCTTGACCCGTCGCCAATGTTGTCGCAGTGGTGCCATCAGCATTAAAAATCTCATAGCTAATAGTAGTAGGATTGGTATAAGTGTAATCTTGGTTACCCGTTGTGATGTTAGCATCGTTATTGGTCGTTAGATTTAATGTATAAGTGTCGGTCACATTACCAGTATTGGTTAATTTATTGGTAAAGGTAGTAGTGCCACCCGGAACAGCAGCTTGTGATTCGTTTTTATCATCCGTCGGTGAAGTACCTTGTGTACCGTAAAGGGTAAAACTACCAATTTCACTCACGTTAACAATGACAGCATTTGAAGTAACAGTAGGCTGTGCTACACCGTCAACTGAATATTCAGCAGTCGCCGTATTCGAGATTTGAACACCACCAGATGGGGAAGCCGAACCCGATGATATACTTGCTGATACACCAGATGCAATACCCAAGCCCAAGGCTAAAGCCACGCCAGCTGTCAGTGCATTAGGGTTAAAATTGAATTTTTTCATTCATAACTCCGAAAAGGAAAAAAATAAGACTTAGGGAAAACGCCTTATTCAAATAAGACGTTATAAGTAACAGCAAAACATTAAAAATAAAAAAATTACCCAGTTATTGAACTTTGGTATTGATACTAACAGTGGTACTCTGCTGAGCAGGTAAGGTTTTAACAATCCAGCGTACCGCACGATATTGTGACGCGGGCACTTCAACCATTTTGCCATTGACCTTACGCATGATTGGCAAATTCTCAAACTTTTTACCATCTAGACTGGCTTGTGTAGGCGCAGGGGAGCTTGAGCTGACATAGACCATGTTCGCTGGCACAGGGAGTGTCAAAGCCAGATCCGTCATAGGTTTTTGGATGTTGTTGCGGTAAATCGCTTGATATTGGATGACATCGCCACTTTTGGCACGATTGACCGTTTTTAGCACTTGCTTACCATTTTCTGTGACGATTTGTTTGGCTTGTAAATTGACCGATAATGCCTCTGCGGCATGGGCAATATTTGCCAGGCTTAAACCTAGAACAGTTGATAGAGCAAAGGTCTTTAAAAATTTTGAATTGTATAGATTGTGTTTCATTTAAACACCTCTTTGTTAACTTGTGTCTATTATATCTTAGTGAACAATGCGACAAATAATCGAAATTCGTCAAACGTCCTAAAAAGTCGATAAGCTGCAGAGTTCTGTCAATAGTTTACTTATTTGAAGTTTTAAAAAGTTATATCGCTGAGGTTTGTATTGATTCTATCGTCAACAAGAATAGGGTGAGTTAGCATTAGATGAGAGGTAGTTAAGAAAAAAAACAATTGTTAAGAAAGAAAAATAAGCCGTTGATTTATTTTGTGTTTGTTGGTTTATTCATACTAATGATTGTGTTTAATTTTATGAAATTATAATTTAGGCTATAAATCAGCGTTTTTATTAAAAATTTAACCATTTGTCGGCTAATTTAACCATTAATCTAATCTATCCTATTGATATTTGTTAAGCGTATAAAAACTGAGGTTATAAAAATACAAGTTTTGACTAAAGGGAGTAGAGAGTTAAATAGTGGACTATACCTCCATGCTAACGCTCAGTAAAAAATATTTGCGCTAAAAAAGACCACGCTTGGGTGGTCTTTTTTAATCATAAATTAAGCTTAAGGCAAACTACTATCGTACTGGGTATTAAAGTATAGTGACTGACTGCCACCTTTGGCTAAGGATGACAATGTATTACTAACGACGGTACCGTTCTGACCCAATCCAGTGACCGCACCTGTTACACCACTGGAGAAATTAATATTAAAATTGCTAGTAGTTGTATCTGTTGGGGCAACTAAGATAGAGGTAACAGTGGAATTATTGACCCCTTTTTTAGGAATAGCATCTTTAATTTGTATGCCTGTTAATGCACTGGTAAGATTTGAGCGGTTAACGGCTGTTAATTGATAAGCGACACACTTATTAATCGCAACCTTTGCGTTGCTACTATTAGTTTGCGTGGCTGTGGTATAGTTGCTTGCGGTAGTCATGGTAGTGTTGTCAATATTGCAGTTATTCCAAAACTGTTTTTTTACCAGAACTAGTCCTGCATTATTTTGCGATACTTCTCCAAAATTTATACCTGAATAGGTATAGGTGCCTGATGCGAAGTTAATATTTTGCTGATTGTTATTAGTGTCTACTGGGTAACTGGTTAAATTATAAGTCTTGCTAGTAGAATTATAAGGTTCTTTTTCAATGATGCATACATTGCTGGCACCACTCATTTCTGCTTGGGTAGCATTAATAGTATAAGTACCATCTGCATTGACATCTATAGTACGGATAATGGTGGGAGTTGAGGTATTACAACCCGTAGCCAGTTGCACTTGCAGCCCTGTTTCATAAATCCCTTTTTCGCCCACTGATGGATCATATACACCATTAAAATATTGAGTATTGGGGGCAGTTGTAGGATAAGTATCAGTACTTGGTACATTTAAGTCAGATGCTATACCGCCATTATCATTAAATATAATTCCCGAGAACTGATATACTGATGCACTCGAAATACCAAATGCAATCCATTCACGAAAGCTTTCACCTATAATATTGCCTGCAGTACCACTACTACCCAGCATTTTATAAGTATGTGCAATGGTTACCGAGGCAGGATTTACAACATTAATCTGATATTGACTATCTTTATTAGCAATACCATAGATGACATATGTATCACTAGAATTTATTGAGGTGCCTTTATAAGTTTGATAAGTCGTTTGGTTATTAGGTGCAGTACTAGTAGATTTAAAAATATTATTTGGCGACATGTTCGTTGGCAACGAACCATAATGTGGGCTTGAGTTCCAAGTCATTTGGAAGGTAGCAGGATTGCTATTAGTAGAGTACATTTTCATTGACTGATCTTTGGTGCCTATAGTAGCCGAACTATTATTAGTCAACTCAGGTAGCCGATAATAATATAATTGCGTAGCGGTATCATCCACACGCACTTGCTCACCAGTAGTATTAGAAATATAACTTGTAAAATAAAAGAAATTCGGTGAGTAAGTATTGTACTTACCCATAAAATAATCACCCATGGCATTATAAAAAAATGGCACGGCAGGGTTTGTAACCAGCGTAGCGGCGGTGGTAGTGGTATTGTTAAGCGCACTGGGTGTATAGCTTAATTTTGCTTGAGCGACTTCTGAGTTGCCATCATCACGATTGCCTGCGTAAGTAAAATTAGTATCATCGTAGCTCGTCTGAGCAATTTTTACGGACGGAATAGAAAATGCATTATCTGGTGTGATAGTAAGTTTAAAGCTAAATGAATCGCCACCGTTATTACCGCTAGTATCCGATTCATTTCGAATCTGAAGACCATTACGATTACCTGTAGTGTCCGCCACATAGACCATCGCACCTGCATAGCCGGTTTGGTTAACCTTATCTAATTGGAATTTACCGGTTTGTCCAGTTGTAGGATCTTTGTAAGTGCCTGTTACAGGAAAGGTGCTAGTAGAGTTATTCGTTGTAGAACCGTTAATAAAGAATTGCCCCATTCCAGAGGTAATAGTTGCTTGAGCCATATTGGTTACAAAGACTGTCACAGTCCCCATAAGAAATTTGTGAGGTAGATATTTAAAAGCTTTTGTAAGCATATAAACGCCCTTTGTAGCAACTATATTGAAGAATTGTTAACTCTTAAGTATTTATTTTAACAAAATATATCTAAAATTAAACAAAAATTATATAAATTTACTCTTTATACTATTAAATTTACAATTTGTATAATTATAAATTATTAACTTTTTAAAGCTTGCCCTAATTTTCTGAATCTTAACTGTTTTTTTGTAAACCTAATTCATTTGATAAGTTATTCATTTGTTTAGCATCTCTATTAAAGCCTCTTACCTATTTATCTATTTTTTACTGGAATATGGATGAGGGGTTTTTTTATCACCGACCTTTTCTCGTCTAATAAGTAAAGTTTCATAAGTATTACATTATAGATTATTCCTCTATACCCTCTTCAATCATTAGAAATTTTAAAATTATCTTGATTAAATGACGAACGGTTAATTAATCATGGTGAGCTATAGATTTTCATAATATTTATGAATAATCGAAAAAGCTTAAAATTTATCTATATCAATTATTTACAAAAAAATACAAATTAATCTTTCCTTTTATATGGAAAAATACTCCTTTTATCAGATTATATTAATAATTGCCGTTTTTTGTTGAATTTCTAAGATCAACTCATTATCATTTACATACATAAAATATACGCCACTCTCAACACTTTTAAGCGGGATTGAAACAAAGAAGGCATGAACTTAAACTTTAATCAATGACCAAAAAGATTAGAGGATAAGCCATGCCCATTGATGAATTTATCATTAAAATCTATCTAATGGTAGATGACTACTACAAAAAGATTGTAACAAACCGGCTAAGACAAGGCGGATATGCACCCAAACTAACCGACAGTGAAATTATTACCATGGAGTTAGTGGGTGAATTTCTACAGATGGACACCGACTCACAAATCCATCAGTATTTTAAACAGCATTGGCAAACATGGTTTCCACAAATAGGCTCATATCCCAACTTTGCCAAGCAGTGCGTCAATTTGTTACAGGTAAAAACTTTGATACAACAGCATATCGTTAAACAGCATGGGCAAGACAACATTCATTTTATTGATGGCTTTCCCATTCCTGTGTGTCAATATGCCCGATAAACGACCACTCAGTGTACTTAATCGTCTTAAAAATGCTCGTCGCAATATTGAGACGGTGATTGGTCAGTTATCACAGCGGTTTAATATGCAAAAGGTGAGAGCGAGAGATTTATGGCATTTATCCCACAGATTTATGCGTAAAATCTTGGCTCATAACTTCTGCTTTGTAATCAATAAACAGTTAGGTAATCCCCCACTTCAGTTTGAATTGCTTATTTCAAGTTGAGAGTGGGGTTATTTAAATAAGTGGGAAAAATCATGTCTTCACAATCAATTATACTCTTGCGTCATAGCTTGGTTGCTTGTATATGTGCAGCGGCTATGCAATATAGCTATGCTGAAAACGTTACCAGCTTTGAATCCGCTTTAGCAAAAGTACAAAGTTACCAGACTCAAGACAAGCCGTGGCAACAAGTTCAGCAAATATCTGAATTGAATATTCAGCAAAGTCGGTTATGGCAGAATCCAAGTATAAGTTTAGAACAGTCTGGCTTTGGCTCAGGTCAAGAACAGGAATTCAATGTTGGCGTTAGTCAACCTCTAGATCTATTTGGTCAGCGTAAGCTGAACCAGGTGATTGCCAATACCTCGAATCAACAAATCCAATTGCAACAGCAATTATGGAAGGCACAAAGCCAACTGATTGTTAAATTTGCATGGTCGCAATTTGCACTTGCTGAGGTTGAGCAGTCTGTTTATTCAGTACTGTTAAAAACAAGTAAAGCCAATCTGGACAGTGCCCAGAAACGCTATCAGGCAGGCAGTATTGCCCTGGTTGATTTTGAGCGTGCCCAAATTGAAGCGCTAGAAATCCAACGACTTTATGAGCAAGCGATGCTGAATAAACAAGCTGCCGGTCGTCAGCTGTCTAATTTGTGGGGGGGAGAAACATCTTCACATCTTCAATTGAATAAAACCGCTATCCCTTGGCCAGAGCAAAGTCTCCAAACTGTGCAACGGTATATTGCTGAAGGGTGGCTAGAAAAATTCTATGCCTTGAACATTCAGCAATCGGATCATCAAATTGAAAATTTAAGAATTCAGGCACGTCCCAATCCGACTTTAAATGTAGGCATGAAACGTAGCAAAACCCCTAATAAAAGCAACGATACGACTTTAGCAATCGGCGTGGCTATTCCACTGAATATTTTCAATCGCCAGCAATATGCGATCCCGATGGTCCAGCAACAGCAAATATTGCTGAACCAACAGCAGCAGCGTGAGCTGAAGCAACAAATACTCGATATTGCCAACAGCATGCATCAGCTCAAAGGTTTACGTAGCCAGTTCGATGCCACAACAGCACAAGTTACTTTGGCGACCAAAGTTCAGAGCCGTACTTTACAAGGGTTTCAGGCAGGGAAACTGTCCATTACCGACGTTCAGCAAGCAACCACCCAACTGCAGAATCTTCGATTGGGTCAATTACAAATTCTACGTCAAGCTTGGCAAACTGCCCTAGCAGCTGAGGCACTCAGTATTGGCACAAGTTATGAAGAAATTAGCCGTTCGGATGCCTATACACAACTGAATAAAAAGGCAGTCGAAGCATCGCAAAATTTAATCAATGGGGGAGCACGATAAAATGAACGCCAAGCAAAACGGAAAAATATCCCAGTCTCTCATGATTGTAGTTTTGATTCTGATTACGGTCTTGGTCAGTCTGGCTATTTGGTTAAGTTCAAAAAAAACTGAATCTGAGGGGCGTGGTTATGATGAGGGAAATGCCGAACATTCTGATGAAGATAGTTCTGAAGAAGGACATGCTGAAGAAGGCGAAATACAACTGACCAGCCAACAAATGGTTGAACAAGGTTTAAAAGTTGCTGTTGCATCCACAGGATTGGTTGAAAAGCTGACAACCCTGCCAGGTAAATTGGTGGTGAATACCGATCAACAAGCGCATATATCGCCTAATTTTAGTGGTTATATCGAGCAGGTCAATGTGGCTTTAGGACAGAGCGTGCAAAAAGGACAAACGCTGGCTGTACTAATCGTGCCTGAACTGATCGACCAACAGGCAAATCTGCGTATGGCACAGGTGAATCTGGATTTGGCCCGTAAAGATTACCAGCGCGAACAGCAACTCTGGTCACAGGGGATTTCTGCCAAACAGGATTACCAGCGTGCCGAAAATGCCTACCGTCAAGCGCAGATTACTGTCCAGTCCTCACAAGCACGTTTAAATGCATTAAGTGCAAGTGGCAATAACAATGGGCGTTTTCTGATTAAAGCACCGATCTCTGGGGTGATCAGTAAAAAAGATATTGTGGTCGGTGAAAATGTGCAACTGGCGGATCAGCTTTTTGTGATTGAAAATCTAAAAGACCTTTGGTTGGAATTTAATCTACCAAATACCTCAAATATTCACCTTCAAGTAGGGCAAATTTTAAACTTTAAAACCAATGGTTCTGATCAAAATTACCAAGCAAAAGTACAAACGCTGAATTCACAGGCAGATTTACAAACTGGACGTTTACAAGTGCGTGCCAAAGTCACCACACAAGCGGATGTACTGCGTCCAAATGTTTTGGTAAATGTTTTTGTGACTGATGCACAAGCAAAAACAGCGTTAAGAGTCCAGAAAAAAGCCTTACAGCAGGTTGAAGGAAAACCTGTGGTATTTGTGATTGAGTCTGAAGAAAAGGGACTGGTTCATCTTAAAGCACAGCCAATAGAAGTGGGCGTGAGCAGTCAGGATGGGCAATGGCTAGAAGTCATTTCTGGATTAACTGAAGGGCAGAAATACATTGCGGATGGCAGTTTTCTATTAAAGTCTGAATTAGAAAAAGACGAGGCAGGCCATGGACATTAATTCTGATCTGCCAAAACCAGAAGGTTTATTCGAACGAATCATTCAGTTTTCCATACAAAATGCGATTTGGGTGTTGCTCTTTGCCTGTACCTGGATTGCAGTGGGTATTTATAGTTATCAGAAGTTGCCGATTGATGCTGTTCCTGACATTACCAATACCCAAGTACAGATCAATACCCAAGCCAAGGGTTTTACTGCGCTTGAAGTCGAACAGCGGATTACCTATCCCATTGAAAATGCCATGGCTGGCATTCCGGATCTGGAGCTTACCCGTTCCATATCCCGTTATGGACTCTCTCAAGTCACCATTGTCTTTAAAGATGGGACTGATATTTATTGGGCCCGTCAGCAGATTAACCAACGGATACAGGAGGCGCAATCTGAGTTGCCTGCACAAATCGCACCGACGATGTCCCCCGTTTCTACGGGTCTCGGTGAGATTTATCAATGGGTACTGAAGGCAGATCCGAATGCGAAAAAGCCGGATGGAACTGCATACACGCCGATGGATTTGCGTGAGATTCAGGACTGGATTGTGCGTCCTCAACTGCAACGTGTTAAGGGAGTTGCAGAGGTCAACAGTATTGGTGGTTTTGAAAAAACCTATGTGGTCTCTCCCGATTTAAACCGGATGCAGCAACTGAATATCTCATTAGAACAACTGCAACAGGCTTTAGCGCAAAATAATGAGAACCGAGGTGCAGGTTATATTGAAGACAATGGTCAGCAACTGACGGTACGTGTACCGGGTGCATTCAATGGGCTTTCTGATATTGAGAACACCATGCTGGGTAGCCCAAATGGCAGCCCAATTCGGGTTGGTGATATTGCGCAAGTCTCTATTGGGCATGATTTAAGAACCGGTGGGGCAACCTATAACGGCAAAGAAACCGTTTTAGGGGTTGCCATGATGGCGATGGGTGGAAATAGCCGGACTGTTTCTAAAGCTGTGGATGCCAAGCTTCAAGATATTCAGAATAGTTTGCCTAAAGGGGTAGTGATTGAAACGGTGTACGACCGTACTACCTTGGTTGAGAAGGCGATTAAAACCGTTCAGAAAAACTTGGTAGAGGGAGCAATCCTGGTCATCATCATTCTGTTCCTGTTTTTAGGGAATATCCGTGCTGCCTTGATTACTGCCTGTGTCATTCCACTCTCTATGCTGTTTACCTTAACCGGGATGGCACAGAAAAATATCAGTGCCAATCTGATGAGTTTAGGTGCACTCGATTTCGGCATCATTGTCGATGGTGCTGTGGTGATTGTCGAAAACTGTATCCGGCGTTTAGCCCATACACAGCAACTGTTAAAACGACCTCTCACACAAAGTGAACGCTTTAAGGAAGTTTTTCTGGCTGCCCGCCAAGCACGTCGTCCTCTTATTTTTGGTCAGCTTATTATTTTGGTGGTGTATTTGCCGATTTTTGCTTTAAGTGGTGTGGAAGCAAAAATGTTCCATCCGATGGCATTGACAGTGGTACTCGCCCTTGTTGCAGCCATTATTTTATCGATCACCTTTGTGCCTGCTGCTGTGGCATTGTGGGTCAAAGGCGATATTCAAGAAAAAGAAAGTCGTTGGATGTTATGGCTAAAAGCTAAATATCAGCAAACTCTTGATATTTCGTATCAATACAAAGCAGTTGTGCTGACTTTTGCACTGTGTGTATTAGTGATTACGGGATTTATCAGTACCAAACTCGGCAGTGAATTTGCACCACAGCTCAGTGAAGGAGACTTTGCGGTACAACAGTTACGTTCACCAAGTACAGGCTTAGAAGAGTCTTTACGTATTCAGAAGAATACTGAAAAACTTCTTTTAAAGAGTTTCCCTGAAATTAAGGCAGTATTTGCCAGAACGGGTACAGCCGAGGTTGCAACAGATGTCATGCCACCCAATATTTCAGATGGCTATATCATGTTAAAGCCTCGTTCAGAATGGCCAAATCCTAAAGAAAGTTTAGATGAATTACGTGGCCGTATGGTGACGTATTTAGCCACGATTCCAGGCAATAATAGTGAATTTTCACAACCGATTGAACTCCGATTTAATGAATTGATCTCAGGTGTGCGTAGTGATGTTGGTGTGAAAATCTTCGGTGATGATATGAATGTCCTCAATACTGAGGCGACTAAAATCTCCAAAATCATTCAGCAAATATCGGGTAGCAGTGCCGTGAAAGTTGAGCAGACCTCAGGTTTGCCATTACTGAATGTCGAGGTAAATAAAACTTTGGCTGCACAATATGGTTTGAGTGTGCGTTCAATTCAAGACCTTGTGGCAACCAGTATTGGTGGACAAAGCGTGGGAGAGATTTTAGAAGGCGATCGTCGTTTTGATTTTGTTATCCGTCTTGGAGAGCAAGACCGTAGTGTCGCATCTGTTTCCCAGTTACCTATTCAGCTTCCAAATGGTGGCAGTATTTTATTGTCGGATGTCGCGCAAGTCTCGACCATTGAAGGAATCAACCAAGTCAGTCGAGAAAATGGTAAACGCCGAGTTGTGGTTACAACGAATGTTGAAGGGCGTGATTTAGGGTCTTTTGTTTCTGATGTACAGACACAGCTCAAAGCATACACTTTGCCAAGTGGTTATTGGATAGAATATGGCGGTCAGTTTGAAAATTTGGCTTCAGCCAAAGCACGGATGCAAATCGTGATTCCACTGGCTTTAATCACTATCTTTATTTTACTGATGGCGGTCTTTCACAATGTCAAAGAAAGTCTATTGGTCTTTACCGGGGTACCCTTTGCCTTGACCGGTGGTGTGCTGTTCCTTTGGCTAAGGGATATTCCATTATCGATGTCAGCTGGAATTGGCTTTATTGCCTTATCTGGTGTTGCAGTCCTCAATGGACTGGTAATGCTGACCTTTATTAAGGAATTAAGGGACAAATATCCAGTGCATAAAGCCGTGTGGCAAGGGGCTATTTTGCGCTTAAGACCAGTGTTGATGACAGCTTGTGTGGCTTCACTGGGTTTTGTACCAATGGCGCTGGCAACCGGAACAGGGGCTGAGGTTCAACGGCCACTGGCAACCGTAGTGATTGGCGGGATTATCTCTTCAACATTACTAACTTTGGTGCTGTTACCCGTGCTTTATCGTTGGATAAATGAAAAAAAAGTTTCTTAATCCAATAGATTAGTCGATTTACAGCAGAGATATTGGCTGTTATCCAATATCTCTGCTCATCATAAATAGAATAAGGAAAATATTTTATGTCAGAACATCATGATCATAGCCATGCGGTTGTTACTGAAGAAAATAGTAAGAAGTTAATGGTTGCCTTAGGTTTAACGACTACTTTTTTAATAGTAGAAGTTGTCGCTGCTTTTATTACCCAAAGTTTGGCTTTGTTATCTGATGCAGCTCATATGTTTACTGATGTAGCCGCTTTAGCTATTGCTCTTGCCGCTATCAAAATTGGTAAAAAAGCCGCAGATGATAAAAGAACTTTTGGCTATCAGCGATTTGAAATTTTAGCGGCTCTGTTTAATGCGGTGATGCTTTTTGTGGTAGCAATATATATTGTATATGAAGCTTATCAACGTTTTACGAACCCTGCTGAAATTCAAAGTGTTGAAATGATGATTGTCGCGGTCATTGGTTTGGTCGTAAATTTGATTTCAATGAAAATCCTTTCTGCTAGTGCTGAAGGAAGTCTAAATATAAAAGGTGCATATTTAGAAGTTCTTAGTGATGCTCTAGGATCGATAGGCGTGATTATCGGAGGAATAGTTATTTATTTTACCCAGTGGATGTGGGTTGATACCGTAATCGCTGTGTTAATTGGCTTCTGGGTCTTACCTCGAACTTGGATTTTATTAAAACAAAGTATTAATATTCTGCTTGAAGGAGTTCCTGATGAGATTGATATTGAGTCGTTAAGAAATGATTTATTGAAGCTAGAGGGCGTTGAAGGGATTCATCAGTTGAAAGTCTGGGCTATATCCTCAAAAAATATTCATTTAACTGCTCATTTGGTTGCTCCGAATAGCAATACAGATCAACTCTATCAAAAGGCCTTAGAAGTTCTAAAACATAATCATAATATTACTGAAATTACGTTACAAATAGAAAATACGAAATGTAAGGCAGAGAGTTTCCCAAACTTTGTGTAACTGCTTATAATCCACTAACAGGAGAATAAGC
>VNIV01000163.1_pt1 | contig 13488 bp, 8 predicted proteins | sample 7248611 | NCBI WGS metagenome assembly VNIV01 (sample SAMN12251775, study PRJNA551026) | human skin metagenome | isolation source: skin samples from healthy patients | host: Homo sapiens | place: France:Paris | reverse complement strand
ATGACAAAATTAGTAACATCGAGCTTTCTTTAGCTTGCTTTAAAGGCTCGGACAATAACTTTTATCGCTCTACTATTATCGTTATAGTTTTATCACTAGATTAGGAATATTTCATGTCACTGATTGAAAATTTACAATGGCGCCATGCCGTCAAAGCCTTTGACCCAAACCAAAGCGTGAGTCAAGAAAATATCGACAAAATCATCGAAGCCGCCCGACTGGCGCCCACCTCATCGGGATTGCAGCCCTTTAAAGTTATCGTGGTCAAAAACCAAGCCATCAAGGCGCAGCTAGTGGCCGGTGCGCTCAATCCTGACTGCATGAAAGAATGTTCTCACGTGCTTGTTTTTGCAGGTTGGCAGGATTATAGCGCCGAAAAAATTGATACCGTGTATGACATGACCACAGATGAGCGTGGCTTACCTAGAGGGCGTTTTGATAGCTATACTTCCATGCTCAAAGCAAGTGTGGCTAAAAAAAGCGCAGACGAAAACTTTGAACATATCGCTCGCCAAGCTTACATTGGCTTGGGACTTGCGTTGGCTCAAGCAGCAGAGCTTAAAGTAGACAGTTGCCCTGCCGAAGGCTTTGATCCTAAGCTGATTGACGAGGTATTAGGTTTAGAGAAATTGGGGCTAAAAAGTATCGTAATCATATACGTGGGTGTCTCAGATCCAGCACGTGATTGGATTGCGCCTATGGCAAAAGTACGCGTAGCCACTGAAGATTTTGTTATTGAATACAATTAATTCATCAGCTAGCAAAAAAACCGCTAAGAAAAACCCTCTAAATCGCTTATTTAGAGGGTTTTTTATATCTACAATGGGCAAGTGATATTGGTTAAAGCAATTTGTACGGGGATAAGCTTTATGAAAAACGGATTTTTTTAATAATCATCTTTATTGACAGCGAACCGGTAGATTGACAATACCTACCACCGGTACGCCATTTTTGGTAAAGGGGTTAAATTTGCCGCTCTTAGCCTGCATAGACAGTTGTCTATCGACTCTGACATTGCCGGTCGATTTGGCTAAAGTGACGCTGGTTGGATTGCCTTGTTTGTCCACCGTATAGCGAATAATCGCTGTTAATGCGCCGTTTTCCAGGTCTTCACTATGACAGCTAAAGCTAGGTTGCCGCCGCCAACTTGCTTGCCCTGCCGAAAAGCTCACAGGTGAATTATTTTGCGCTTGTTGGGCTTCTTTATCCTTGTCGGCTTGTTGTTGTTTTGCCTTTTCGGCTTTCGCCCTAGCTTCATCTGCTTGTCTGGCTTTGGCATCAGCTAGCGCTTTTTGACGATCTATTTCTGCTTGTTTGCGCTCACGCTCTTGTTGTTCAATTAATTGGTTGTCCAACGCTTTTTGCCGTGCAAGCGCTTGTTGCCGTTCCAATTCTTGTTGCCGCTCCAATTCTTGCTGTCGTTCTAGGTCTTGCTGTCTGGCGAGTGCTTGTTGGCGTTCAAGTTGTTGTTTTTGCGCGTGTTCGGCTCGCTCATTGGCGAGGGCTAGTTGCCTTGCCATGACAATGTTTTGGTCAACCTGTGGCGGCTTGACGATAGTTTTTTCAGCTGGTTTCGACGGTTCGGGTAATGGTTTAATCGGTTGTTCTACAGGTTTCTTAGCAATCGGTTTTTCGACTGTTTTCTCAACAGGCTTGCTGATGGGTTTTTCTATCGGCTTTTCTTCTGGTTTTTCTGCTATTTTTTCTATGGGCTTTTCTGTTGGCTTTTCGACGGGCTTAGGTAGTTGTTTTATCGGTTGTTGCTCGGCTGTTACCGTCATCTCTTCAGGCTTGGTTGGCGCAGGTGGTGGCGCGATAAAGCTAATTTCTAACGGTGGCGTGACTTTGGGCGGTTTGATATCAGGCGTTGCCATATTTGCCAAGCTAATCGCTACGATACCATGTAAGCTCAATACACCAATCAGTGCCAACGTGCCCGACTTTTTATCGACTATGCTGCTAATATCGTTTGAGAAATGGGCTGGACTAAAGTTAGCGTGACGTTGGATAGACATAGTTATAGCGCTGTATGTTTAGGGAAACTTTTGAAATCGCTGTATTATAGTGTGAATGAGAATCGTTATCAATATCTTAAATGATATTAATTCTTATTTATAAAAATTAATGATAATTATTATCATCAATGCTATGATTTGCTATTTTAAAACTTTGACCCGGGTCAACTCATGCTAACCACCCAATCGCTTACCGTCATGCGCCAACAAAAAACCCTCTTACACAACATCAATGTCACCATTGAGAAGGGAAAAATCTATGCCTTAATTGGGCATAACGGTTCGGGCAAATCGACATTGATTAAAGCTTTGGCAGGGGAAACCACCCCCACTAGCGGACAGATTTTATTACCGGATTTTGCTGACAAATCAATCTTTGATTTACCGCCAAAAACCCTCGCCCAACAAGTCGCCTATTTACCGCAAAAATTGCCTGATGCCAGTCAATTTACCGTTGCCGAACTGGTGATGTTAGGGCGATACCCTTATCAAAAATGGCTACAAAAGCCTACGCCACAAGACCATACTAAGGTGCGTGAAGCAATGGCGCTGACCCAAGTCACGCCGTTTGCCGAGCAATCAGTGGCAACGCTATCCGGAGGGGAGCGCGCCAGGGCATGGCTTGCCATGTGTATCGCCCAAGATACGCCCTATTTGCTACTTGATGAACCACTTGCCCCGCTCGATATCGTCTATCAAGTTGAAATACTGCGTCTCATTCGTGATTTGGCACGGCAGAAAAACAAGGCGATTGTGATTATTATTCACGATATTAATCTTGCGGCACAGTTTTGTGATGAGTTTATTGCGTTAAAAAATGGCAAGCTTTGTCATGTTGGTGATATCGCCAGTACCATGCAACCGCAAGTGCTTGACCAGATTTTTGGTATCAATTTGCATTTATTAAGTCACCCAGTCACCGGTAATAAAGTGGCGGTGGTGTGATGAGAGCTTTTTGCTTGCTAATTGTTTTGTTTTTTTTGACAGCGTGCCAGCCTCAGCGGGATTTAAAGCTTGAAGCGCCCCCCGCAGAGGCTCACAGCGTCAAAGTCATCACCCCTGATTGGGCGGTGGCTTCGACACTCACCGCCCTAGGCTATCCACCGATTGCCACAGGCGATACCAAAAGCTACCGTGAATGGGTGGGCACGCCCTCGCTGCCAAGCGATATCATCGATATTGGGGAGCGATTCACCCCAAACTTTGAACGGCTTGCCCAACTCACCTCATCTTCTAACAATATTGTGATTATTGATAATGATTTTTATGCCCATCTAAGACCTGCTTACGGCAACACACCCCATAAGTCGGTGAGTTTTATGTCAAAAAACGCGATAGCGACTTGGCAGGACTATGCTGAACCGACACTTCAGCTGGGTGAAATTATTCATCAGCCGCAACGCGCCCAGCAATTTTTAACCCAGTCAAAAAAACAGCTTGGCGAGCTTGGTGCGACATTTCGCCAAAAGTATCCCCACATCAAAAAAATTGCGGTGGTGCAGTTTGCCGATAGCAATAATTTGCGGATTTATACCAACAATAGCCTGTTTCGACCGACCTTTGAGGTGATGGGGTTAAATTTGATTACCCTTGAAGATCAGATGGGTAAAGGCAATCTTTGGGGATTTAATTCGCTGGCATTGAGTGATTTGGCAAAACTTGATGATGATACCTGTTTGGTAGTGGTTGAGCCGTTTAGTCCTATGCTACGTCAAGAATTAGCCAAAAATTTGCTGTGGCAGCGGCTAGGCTATGGCGCAAGGGCTAAAAATAGTCGCTGTATGGCAGTATTACCGCCGATTTGGCTGTATGGCGGTGTGTCTTCTATGGTGGTATTTGGCGAGCGATTAAATCAGGCTCATTGGTTAGGGGGCAAGGCGCATGGGTAATAAAACTAGGCTACAACATAACCAGCGAGATAATCAGCGAATTATCAAGCCCTTGAATGCCCCTGCCCTTTGGCTTTTTAGTGGCTTATTGTCGCTGGTTTTAATGACCACGGCTTTAGTCCTTAAAACCACTTGGCATGATGCCTTGGGGTTATTATTTGCCCGTTCACAGTCGCTAACCTTAGCGCAAATGGTGGCGCAGTTACAAATTTTGCCGACTATGTTAGTGGCGATATTTGCCGGCGGATTACTGGGCGTAGTCAGTGTCTTGCTACAGCAATTGGTCAAAAATACCCTTGCTTCAGATAGTACGCTTGCGGTAGGGACAGGGGCACAATTGGCTTTATTAATTGTGACGCTGTTTTTTCCCAGTTTTGGCTTGTATGGTAGCTTTTGGGTGGCATTTGTTGGCGCATTGCTGAGTATGGGCTTGGTGTTTGCAATTGCTGCCAACAGTCGTATGAATCCTGTGGTGCTCATTTTGGGTGGTTTGGTGGTCAATATTTTGTTTTCTGCTATATCCTCACTGTTGATGATTTTTTTCTCAGAAAGGGTTATGGGGGTCATGGCATGGGAAAGCGGTAACTTAACCCAAACCAGTTGGCAAAATAGCCAGTTTTTTGTGCTAATAAGCTTAATCTTGCCCGTTATCTTGTTGTTTTTGGTCAAACCTTTAACCATCATGAGCCTTGATGAACGCCAAGCCAAAGCCTTGGGAGTACCTGTGGCTGCCGTGCGTATGCTGGTAGTAACCCTTGTTGCAGTAGTCACCGCAAGCGTGGTAAGCCGCGTGGGCGTTTTAAGTTTTGTCGGTTTGGCTGCGGCAAGTGTCGTTAATGTAGTAGCGATTCGCCCGATTGGACAACGCTTAATGGCAGGATTTGCCTTTGGGGCGATGTTGTTGTGGCTCACTAATAACGTTGTGATGCTGCTGTCACCCTGGTTCAAACCATTACTTAATATTACGCTGCCTGTGGGGTCGGTCACAGGGATATTAGGTGCCGGGTTGATTATTTGGTTGGTCATTCGACAAAGTAAACAGCCCATGATTGCCGAACAAAGCCCTAGCCTGTTGGTCGGCAAACGCCGATATTTTGGTGGCGGTTTTTGGGCGGTTGCGGTCGGGTTGTTGCTGCTTTTGACGGTAGGCGTATTAGGTGTTTCCCCTGATGCGATGGGCAGTTTTGGGTGGCATACCGAGGCAAGTTTTATCGAGAATTTTCGCCTGCCGCGTACGTTATCGGCAATGGCAACAGGTCTGATGCTGGCTACCGCAGGGGTGCTATTACAAAACTTGACTCGAAATCCGATGGCAAGTCCTGAAGTCATGGGCATCAGTTCAGGTGCGGCATTGGGGGTGGTATTGGTGTTCGTGCTCAGTCCAGTGATATTAGGCACACTGGGACTGGCAACCGATTCTTTTTGGGCATTGGGATTGCCTTTATTGGGTGGGCTGTTAGGTGCGGGTTTGGTGTTACTGTTGGTTTTATGGCTTGCTCGTCGGCTATCCTCAAGCTATTTGTTACTCGTGGGTGTGGCGATTTCTGCATTGATGGGTGGTATTTTAACTTTAATCAAACTGTCAGGCGACCCTCGCTTACAAGCGATGCTCAATTGGCTATCGGGTACAACATATCATGCTTATCCTGTGACGGCGTGGGCATTAATGGTCATCGGTACAGTGTTATTTTTGCTCAGTTTTTTGCTACTAAAGCCGCTTAGGGTGATTAGCCTAGATGAAACGATGGCTCGCAGTTTGGGCGTATCAGTAAAACGTAGCGAAATACTGATTTTTAGTCTTGTAGCAGTGTTAAGCACTGTTTCGACACTGGCGGTTGGACCGCTAAGTTTTATTGGATTGATGACGCCGCATTTAGCCAAGACACTTGGGGCGGTGCAGTTACCTCACCAATTAGCCTTATCAGCGCTACTGGGCGCAGGATTGATGTTGATTGCTGATTGGGTGGGACGTTATGCGATTTTTCCCTATGAAATACCTGCGGGCACAATCGCTTCCATCGTAGGCGGTTTATATTTTTTATGGTTGATGAAAGGTATGAAAAATTAAAAACATAACTTCTTTGGTTACGCTATCATTACTTATTGTAAATAGAAATAATAATTGTTATCATTCGCAAAAATGTTTTATCTATTGTCTTTTGAGTGATTGAATATGCGTTTATCCCTATTATCTTTAGCCGTGCGTTCGGCTTTGGCAGCAAGTACGATTGGCTTATTATCAACCGCGGCGATGGCAGAAGAAGCAAATACCACGGATGCTGCCACAGAAACCCTACTCGATGAAATCGTGGTGACTGCAAGTGCGGATGCGTCAAAAACTGGTTTGCCGCCCGCCTATCAAGGTGGGCAAGTCGCCACAGGTAGCCGTATCGGTATTTTGGGTAATAAATCGACCATGGAAACGCCTTTTTCGACCACGGCCTATACCAATGACTTTATTTTAAATAAACAAGCGGATTCTGTTGGGGATATCCTAAAAAAAGATTCAACGGTGCGTGTGGCGCGTGGCTTTGGTAATTTTCAAGAAGCTTATCTGATTCGCGGATTTGTCACCAACTCTGACGATACCATGATGAACGGCTTATACGGCATTATGCCTCGTCAATTTATCGCAAGTGAGCTATTTGAGCGGGTCGAAGTACAACGTGGCGCTAGCACCTTCCTAAATGGCATGGCGCCTGGGGGTAGTAATAAAGGAGGCACAGTCAATTTACTGCCAAAGCGTGCCACTCAAACGCCGATTCGTAAAGTCACTATCAGCAGCGAAAATGCCGAAAATGGTAAAATTGCCCTAGACGTGGGACAACGGTTTGGCGCAAATCAAGCGTACGGTGTGCGTGCCAATGTCGCCTATCAAGACGGCGGTACAGCAGTCGATGATGAAAAAGCCAAATTGGGTTTGGTCGGTTTGGGCTTAGATTATCGCCAAGATAACATGCGGTTATCGGCAGATTTGGGCTATCAAAATAACGAACTGCAAAAAACACGCACCAATGTCACCTTGTCAGGTTTGACCCGTGTACCCAATGCCGCTGATGCCAAAAGCAACTGGTCGCAACCGTGGAGTTATTCAAATGAAAAAGATGTGTTTGGCACATTACGGGCTGAATATGACCTTAGCCCAAATTTGACTGCGTATGGCGCGTATGGCTTTCGTCATGGCGAAGAAGAGAACTCGCTCGCTAACTTGACGGTCACCAATTTAAATGGCGATGGCACCACCTACCGCTTTGACAATGCCCGTGAGGACGACATCAACACAGGCGAAATCGGTATCCGTGGCAAACTGACCTCAGGCAAAATCAACCATAACTGGGTAGTGTCTGGCAATATCTATAAAGCACAGATAAAAGCACCTTATCAATTTGATTGGCAAAACACGCTGACGACCAATTTATATCACCCAACCTCGTACGCCAAACCCAGCTGGTCAGCGGCGGCGTTGGCAGGTGGCGATATCGACCATCCTACCAAGACAGGCGAAACCACGCTCACCAGTGTGGCATTGGCAGACACCCTAGCCTTCATGGATGATAAACTTCAAGTGACCTTGGGGGCAAGACACCAAACCATTGAAGATGAAAGTTTTGACCCCACCACCCAAGCCAGTAATGGCAAATATAAAGAAAGTAAAACCACGCCTGCGTTTGCCCTATTATATCGCCCTAGCGATGAATGGTCAGTCTTTGCTAACTATATGCAAAGCCTCAGCAAAGGCGAAACTGCCCCACTCACCACCACCATCGATGGCGTAACAACTGAGCTGACCAATGCAGGTCAAGCCATGTCACCGTACGTCACCAAACAAAGCGAAATCGGCGTGAAATACGACCGCGGCGTTATCGGTGCAGGTCTCACCGCTTTTCAAACCAACAAGCCGCGTTATACTACCGTTGATACTACCTTTGAAGCGCACGGCAAAAACCAACATAAAGGCATTGAGCTCAATGTATATGGACAACCCACCGCCAATATGCGAGTGCTAGGCGGCGTGACCTTCCTTGATACCCAACAAAAAGACACCGGTAGCGATGCCACTGAAGGGAAGCAAGTTATCGGTGCGGCAAAAAACCTGTTAAATCTAGGGCTAGAATATGACTTACCACAAGTAGATGGCTTAACCTTAACAGGCGATGTCATCCATACCGGCAAACGTTACGCCAATGATGCCAACACCCTAACAGTCGATGGCTACACCACTGTGGATTTGGGCGCAAGATATAAAACCCAACTTGCCGGTAAAGCAGTCACGCTCAAAGGGGTGATTGCTAACGTCACCGATAAAGACTACTGGTCATCGGTGGGCGGTTATGAAAATACCGCAGGTGACAACGGTGCAGGCTATCTTACCTTAGGTGAGCCACGCACATTGAAGCTGTCAGCGACCTTTGATTTTTAATTTTACCCATTGTTAACGTTTGCCATCGGATAAAGCTTGCTTTGTCCGATTTTTATTTGAGACTGCCTAAAAAATAAAAGCTAAACAGGAAATACATGTTCCCCACTACCATGCCCCTTATGACCCTTATCTGGCAACAGCACCGCTTTGCCTTTATCAAAGTCATCTTGCTCAATCTGCTTAATGCCTTGGTGAATGTCGCTATTATCGCCTTTATTAACCGTTTTTTAATCGCAGCAGTCGGCACTGATAATCCCCTCTTAGGCAGTTGGCAGATATTAGCGGTATTTTTGGTAGCGATTATGGGTTTATTAGCGACAACGTTTATGTCACAGCTTGCCTTGACTAAGTTAGGGCATCGCTTTGTGTTTGAATTACGTTCGCAACTGATAAAACGTATCTTAGATACTTCAATCGCCCAAGTTGAAAAAATCGGTAGTGCCAAGCTGTTAGCCAGCTTAACTACCGATGTGCAGTCGATTACCGTGGCGTTTGTACGCTTGCCTGAGCTGGTGCAAGGGGTGATTATCTGCACAGCGACCGCGGTTTATTTGGGGTTTTTATCTCTGCCAATGCTGCTTGTGGTCATGGGGTGTATTACGCTGACCATTTTTATCAGCAGTAAACTCGTGGGTCATGTGTATGCCCATTTAGCCACATTACGAGAAATCAATGATGCACTGTATCAAGATTATCAAGCGGTGATTGATGGACGAAAAGAACTTGCGTTAAATCGTGAACGTGCCAAACGTCTATTTACCAATGATTATCAACGCCACGCAAGCGACTATTTCAACCATATTGTCAAAGCAGATACTTTTCATTTATCAGCCGTAAGCTGGTCAAATATTATGATGTTTGCCGTAATTGGGGTGATTTATGCCCTAGCCAATATTTATCACTGGGTAGATACCGCCACCGCCACTACGTTTGCCCTCACCGTATTATTTATCCAGTCGCCTCTACTGATGGCGATTGGGGCATTTCCCACCGTGCAAACGGCTAAAGTTGCCTTGGAAAAAATACAGTCATTACAGCTTGCCGACTATAGCCCCGATTTTGATACCCAAATTTTAACCCCAAATTGGCAAGTCATTACTTTTAAAAATATAAATTATCACTATGACAATAGCGCAAATTTTGGCTTAAAGCATATCAACTTTACGTTAAAACGGGGCGAAGTGGTGTTCTTAATTGGCGCCAATGGTAGCGGAAAATCGACACTTGCCAAGCTCATCACAGGGTTATATCAGCCCAAATTTGCGGAAAATACCGGTATTTTTATCGATAATCAGCCTGTCGCCTCAGAACATTACCCCCATTATCGCCAGTTATTTTCAGCGATTTATAGCGATTTTTATCTGTTTAAAACTGTGATGGGAAGCGCGCAAAATGCGCCCAATGCTGAGTTAATCGACAATTGGCTTGATATCTTAGCCATCAAAGAAAAAGTCAGCGTCACCGATAACCAACTTAGCGCCACCGAACTTTCGCAGGGGCAGCGCAAACGCCTTGCCATGCTGCTTGCTGTCGCCGAAGAAAAGTCTATTTTACTGCTTGATGAATGGGCTGCCGACCAAGACCCTGCCTATCGCCGTGTGTTTTATCACCATATTATTCCCATGTTGCAAAAAATGGGCAAAACGCTGTTTATTATCAGTCATGATGACAGCTATTTTGAAAAGGCGGATAGATTGTTGATGATGAAAAATGGCGAACTCAGCGAGCTGACCGGTTTGCAACGCGAAAAAGCCAGTCTAGATGCCATTACAGTGATTGGCGAGCATTAAACAGTCGACATGGACTGCGCTAAAACCTCGTAAAAGCGGATTAAATATAATTGCAAATGAGAATAATTATTGTTATTATTTTCATTAATTTTAACATACTGTAAATTTCTGTAATCATTTATTGTGGCGGGGTCACTTATGCGTTTATCTTTTTTATCAGTAGCAATACGGGCGTCTTTAGCAGTAGGTATCAGCCATGTTTTTACCAATCAAGTGCTGGCAGACGTTGCGACCAATAGCGAAGAAGCACCTGAAACCACATTAGATACCTTGGTCATTCGTAGTGATGCTTACCGCACCACCGCTACCAAGACCGCCCTTGACCCCGAAAAAACCCCCATGAGTTATTCTCGTATCGAGCAAGAGACATTGCAGCAACGCCAAGCAGACAGTGTGGCGAGTGCGCTGCGTTATGAGCCAGGTGTCAGTAGCGAAAGTCGTGGGACGGTTGGCATTTTTGATGAATACACCCTGCGTGGTTTTAAGAATTATTCCAACTTTTATGACGGGATGCGGCTGCCGTATGATGGAACTTGGAATTTAATGCCCCAAGTCGATGCCTATGCCACCGAAGCCGTGGAAGTACTCAAGGGACCTGCTTCGTCACTGTACGGCTATAATGAGCCGGGCGGCATGGTCAATCAAATCGCCAAAACCCCAAAAAACACCCCCGAAAACGAAATCAGACTACGGGCAGGCACCAATAATCTTAAAGAAATCGCCATTGACAGCACAGGTCCTATTAACGATAGCACCAATTATCGCATGGTGGCATTAGCCCGTGAAAAAGACGGACAAATGCAAACGACCGAAGAAAAACGGGTGCTACTCAATCCCTCTATCGAATACAAACCGAGCAACAATATCTCGGTGCTTGCCAATTTGTATTATCAAGATGACCCTCATCAAGTCCCTTCTACCCCACTACCAAGCGTTGGCACAGTGTATAAAGCCAGTTATGGTAAGTTAGACGCGGATGCCTACGCCGGCGATAAATGGAATGATTTTAGTAAAAAAGTCTTTATGCCAAGCGAGACCATCAACTGGAAAATCAATGATTTGTTAACCTTTAAACATACCTTGCGTTACACCGATGCCGATGCCCAACAAAAAAACACCTACCATCAAGGCTTTAGCGAGGGCTCAGACAGCAAGCTTATACGCACCGCCTACACGACCGATGAAAAAATGACCAACTGGGCAACCGATAACCAATTGGCTTATAATCTGATTACCGATAATACCTCGCACAATTTATTATTGGGTGTGGACTATCAAAAAACTGACAGCACCGCTAAGTACGCAGATGCCATGTACAATGGCATACCCATCATCGATTTAAGCGATCCTGATTATGATTTATTTAGCAAAACTGCCCTTAGTTTGACAGGCTATCAACAAACTGATGATATTGAGCAAAGTCAATTCGGCGTTTATCTACAAGATGAAATGCAATGGAACAAGCTCACTGTGGTCGCAGGGTTACGCCATGATGACTATAAAAGCACCACCAAAACCACTGCCACAGGTAGCGATACAAAAACCACCGTCAACGAAGCCAACCAAACATCTGGACGATTGTCAGCCCTGTATCAACTTGACAATGGGTTTGCCCCCTATGTCAGCTACGCTCAGTCATTTCAACCCGTGTTAGGTGTCAACTATATTACAGGTGAAGCCTTTAAACCCACCACCGCCAACCAAGTTGAAGTCGGCATAAAATACAGCTCGCCAGATAAAGCCACCAAAGCCACGCTGTCTGCCTACGATATCACGCGCAAAAATGACAAGGTCACTGCCATCGACTGGACCAAACAAACCCAAACAGGTGAAACCACGTCAAAAGGTTTTGAAATTTCTGCCGATCATCGTTTCAACGATTGGTTAAATGTGGGTGTCGGCTATGGTTATGTCGATGCCGAAATCACCAAGGATGAGTTTAATCCGCAACTGGTCGGCAATACCCCGCAACAAATTGCCAAGCACAACGCCACACTGTGGGCAAGTATGAAACCCAACGCCAAAACCGCGGTACAAGTGGGTGTGCGGCACATCGCTGGGATGCAGATTGATAGAGAAAACTCAGATACTTTGCCAAGCGTCACCTTGGTGGATTTGGCTGGCAGTTATCAAATTAACCCCACGTTCGATGTGGGCTTGACTGTCAGTAACTTGTTTGACAAAACCTACGTGGGTAGTTGTTATGACCGCAACAATTGCTGGATGGGCGCAGAGCGACAAGCCAGTGTTAGCTTAACCGCGAAGTTTTAATCATATTCATAAATCTAAACAAAGGACTTGTTACCCCAAGTCCTTTCCTTATCGCCCTTTAACAAAAATTACATTCTATGCACCCAGAAAATCTGACTTTATTTGATGACCCCGAAATTGCCGACATCATCGATCACATCAACGAAGACCATGGCGATGATATGAAGCACATGGCATTAGGCTTGCTAAACTTAACCAAGGTTCAGCAAAAAACCTTGAAAAATGCGACCTTGCGCCAAATCTATCAACAAGGCTTGCTCTTGGATTTGCAATTTGCGCAAAACGAGCCGCACTTAGACAATCAGCTTTTGGCATTTAGTGAGCCGACCCAAACCCTTGAAAAATTCAACGACCAATATGTCGCCTTATTGCAGCGCAGTGACCGCAAACAAGGTAAAAAAACCATTGACATCAAGCAGCGTCAATTTTGTCTGCAAAGCGTGGAAGCGGTTAGTCACCATATGTATCGTTTGACAGTGCAAACCGATAGCGATTTATCCGATTTACCGGCAGGTTATGCGTTTTTGTTTGATGTCAAACTGCCCGACACCGACCTAAAAAAACACCCCCGCCCCTACCGCTATTATACGCTTCGCAAGGCATGGCAAACCGTGAATGAAAACGGTGAAACGCAAAACCTTGCTTGGATAGATATCTATTGTCATGGAGAAAAAAACGGCGAAATCAGTCTTGGCGAAACCTGGGTAAAATCGTTAAAAACAGGCGATGTTTTTACCAGTGAGCGAGAATTCCCCGAAAAAATCGACCATCTCGATGTTAATCAGCCACAGGGACAAAGTCTATTAATCGCTGATGAAACCTCACTACCGACCGTAGCCAGACTGTTAGAGCAGTCGCCAATGACCGAGCAGACAATACCGCCGATTATACTGACCTTTTTGCAAAGCCCGCTAGATTTGGCTTATTTAGAAGACGTTTTAGCCCAGTATCCTGCAACGGTGTTGCCAATTGTGGCGAATGATAACCAACTGCCCCATACGCAGATTTTTACGACCCTACAAGATTTTTTACAACAACATCCTCACAAAATTGACCACATCTGGGGTGGGCTTGAAGCGACAACAACGAAAAAACTGCGTTTG
>VNIV01000161.1_pt1 | contig 13496 bp, 9 predicted proteins | sample 7248611 | NCBI WGS metagenome assembly VNIV01 (sample SAMN12251775, study PRJNA551026) | human skin metagenome | isolation source: skin samples from healthy patients | host: Homo sapiens | place: France:Paris | reverse complement strand
GGTATCCGTCTTACTACTATTCATAATTTACATTTTCTGCTAAAATTAATGGAAGATATTAGACAAGCCATTCGAGAAGACCGTCTTTTGGATTTTAAAGATGAGTTCTTTGAACAATATGGATTAAATGTAGAGAACCCGAAAAACTTTTAAAAGAGGAGAAACAATCATGCAACTTACTTCATTGATTATACCAATCTTATTATTGGCAGTTATGTGGTTCTTATTGATCAGACCACAACAAAAACGTGCAAAAGAGCATCGTGAATTAATTAACCGCGTAGAAGCTGGTCAAAAGATTACTACAATTGGTGGTATCAAAGGAACTATTAAAGCTGTAGATGAAACGTCAGTGGTCATAACGGTCAATGGTCTTGGTACTGAAATGACTCTAGAGAAGCCTGCTATAAAACAAGTAGACCCTTCATAACAAAGTAATTAATCACTACTCAAAGGAACTCATTTGTGTGAGTTCCTTTTTTATTAATTAAATTTGATGTTTTAATGATAATAGTTAAATCAATCAGACATTAATTTCACTATTATGAGTAGTATGTTAATATAAATAAGTCGTTAAAGTGAACGTATTATCATTTTAACTTGCATGATAATTTATTCATCGAGTATTCTAAATACATAAGTAAATAATGAGGTGTTCATGTGAAGAAAACTAGTAGAATAATTGCATTCATACTCCTCGTAGCTCTACTATTCACTGGAATGGGCATGACGTATAAGAATGTAGTTAAAAATGTTAATTTAGGTCTTGATTTGCAAGGTGGATTTGAAGTACTTTTCCAAGTAGATCCTTTGCATAAAGGTGATAAGATTGATAAAAAAGCACTTCAAGCTACATCTCAGACATTAGAAAGTCGTGTAAATGTTCTTGGTGTCTCAGAACCTAAAATTCAAATTGAAGATCCTAATCGTATTCGTGTTCAACTAGCAGGTATTAAAGATCAAGCACAAGCACGTAAGCTACTATCTACTCAAGCTAATTTAACGATTAGGGATGCACAAGATCATGTATTAATGTCAGGTTCAGATATTAAACAAGGATCTGCTAAACAAGAATTCAAACAAGAAACTAATCAGCCAACAGTTACATTTAAAGTTAAAAGTAAAAAAAAATTTAAAAATGTAACTAAAAAGATTTCTAAAAAACGTGATAATGTTATGGTTGTTTGGATGGACTTTAAAAAAGGCGATAGCTACAAAAAAGAGGCTAAAAAGCAACAAGAAGGTAATAAACCGAAGTATGTCTCTGCAGCCAACGTAGACCAACCAATTAATTCAGATAGCGTAGAAATCTCTGGCGGCTTCAATGGTAAAGAAGGCGTGAAGGAAGCTAAACAAATATCCGAATTACTTAATGCGGGTTCATTACCAGTAGATTTAAAAGAAATTTACTCTAATTCTGTTGGTGCACAATTCGGGCAAGATGCATTAAATAAAACGATTTTTGCTTCATTCTTAGGTGTAGCAATTATTTATTTATTTATGTTAGGTTTTTATAGATTACCTGGTTTAGTAGCTATTATTGCGCTAACTACATATATCTATTTAACATTAGTAGCATTTAACTTTATTTCAGGTACACTTACATTACCTGGTTTAGCAGCTCTTGTATTAGGTGTAGGCATGGCGGTAGATGCCAATATCATTATGTACGAACGGATTAAAGATGAACTTAGAATTGGTCGAACACTCAAACAAGCATATTCTAAAGCTAATAAAAGTTCATTCTTAACAATTTTTGATTCAAACTTAACAACAGTGATAGCTGCAGCCGTTTTATTCTTCTTCGGTGAAAGTTCAGTTAAAGGTTTTGCTACGATGCTATTATTAGGTATCTTAATGATATTTGTTACAGCAGTATTTTTATCTCGCGGACTACTATCATTACTTGTCTCATCTAATATCTTCAAAAAGCAATATTGGCTGTTTGGTGTTAAAAATAAACATCGTCATGACATCAATGAAGGAAAAGATGTTCATGATCTTAAAACTTCTTATGAGAAATGGAATTTTGTTAAATTAGCAAAATCACTAATTACATTAAGTGTTTTAATATTAGTTGTTGGTTTAGTTATTTTATCAATATTCAAATTAAATTTAGGTATAGACTTCTCAGCTGGTACTCGTGCAGATATTCAATCTAAACAAGCCATTACACAACACCAAGTTGAGAAAACAGTGAAAGATGCAGGTTTAAAACCTGATCAGATTCAAATCAATGGTAGTGGGAATAAGAATGCCACTGTCCAATTTAAAAAAGATTTATCTCGAGCTGAAGATAATCAATTAAGTGATGAAATAAAATCAGAGTTTGAAGATACACCTCAAATCAATACTGTTTCACCGTTAATCGGTCAAGAATTAGCTAAAAATGCAATGAACGCGTTAATTTTAGCTTCCATAGGTATTATTATATATGTATCGTTACGTTTTGAGTGGCGTATGGGGTTATCTTCTATTTTAGCACTGTTACATGATGTATTTATCATTGTAGCCATATTCAGTTTATTTAGAATTGAAGTCGACCTAACATTTATTGCTGCAGTACTTACAATCGTTGGTTATTCTATTAACGATACTATTGTTACATTTGACCGCGTACGTGAAAACTTGCATAAAGTTAAAGTCATTACTAAACCTGAAGAAATCGATGATATTGTAAACCGTTCAATTAGACAGACAATGACTCGTTCAATTAATACGGTATTAACAGTAGTAGTAGTAGTAGTTGCAATACTAATATTTGGTGCACCAACAATCTTTAACTTCTCACTCGCATTGTTAATTGGTTTGATTTCAGGAGTATTCTCATCTGTATTTATTGCAGTACCTCTTTGGGGTATATTAAAAAAACGTCAATTAAAAAAATCTAAAAACAATAAATTAATTGTTCATAAAGTTAAAAAATCAAACGATGAAAAGATATTAGTTTAGATATTAATCTATGTAAACTTGATTCTTTAATAAATAAAAACCAATCAAGGTGTAGCATATAGTACACTTTGATTGGTTTTTTGCTTAAAGATTTAACATATAATTTAAATAAGCGGTTAAAAGCTAGTGCTTTTTATTTTAGTAAATTTTCGGTATAATGGCTTTTGGAAATGAGGACGATTGTTATGATTAAATCAAGATATAATTGGGATTTTTCTCAACCAACTGAATCCATAACTGAAGATATCGTAAAGAAATTAAATCTTTCTCCTATTATAAAAAAGGTATTAGAAAGTAAGGATATAGTACAAGAAGAAGCCATTCAAAATGTGATACAAGATAATGTGATTAATCATAATCCAATGTCACTTAGTGATATGCATAAAGCAATAGAAAGAATTAATTTAGCTATTGATAAAAAAGAGCGTATCTTAGTTTACGGAGACTATGATGCGGATGGTGTCACATCAACAACAATACTAGTATCAACATTACGTAAATTAGGTGCTCAAGTTGGTTGGTATATTCCGAACCGTTTTAGTGAAGGATATGGTCCGAATAAACTTGCTTTTCAAAACGCATATGATGAAGGTATATCATTAATTATTACAGTAGATAATGGCATCCAGGGACACGAGGAAATAAAGATGATTCAAGATTTAGGTGTAGACGTTATAGTGACAGATCATCACGAAATGGGAGAGACACTTCCTGAAGCGCATGCGATTGTACACCCAATGCACCCAGATTTTGATTATCCATTCGAATATTTGTGTGGAGCTGGTGTTGCCTATAAGTTATCTCAAGCATTATTAGATCATCCTCCTCAACAGTTCTTAGCGCTTGCAGCTATTGGTACCATCGCAGATTTAGTATCACTAACGGATGAGAATCGTTCAATAGTAAAGCAAGGATTAACTGTATTGAATGAACATCCCCCGGTAGCTATTCAAGCTATCTTAAAGCAAGCTGGATTCAATAATCAAATTACAGAAGAAACTATTGGCTTTATTATCGGTCCTAGATTGAATGCTGTTGGACGATTAGAAGATGCTTCATTTGCCGCTGAATTGTTAATGTCAGAGGAAAGTGAAGTATCAGAATTTCTAGCTGAACAGGTAGAACATTTTAATCAAGAAAGAAAAGATATTGTAGCTGATATCACTGAAGAAGCAATGGTGTTAGCCGAAGCACAAGTTAAACAAGGACAATTATTTTTATTACTTGCTAAAGAAAATTGGCATGAAGGCGTACTCGGTATAGTAGCTTCAAAAATTGTTGAAACTTATGCATTACCCACACTTATTTTAAATATTGATACCGCTCAAAATCATGCAAAAGGATCAGCACGTTCGATTGAACAAGTTTCAATGTTTGAAATTTTAGATGCGCATCATGATTTAATTGATAAATTTGGTGGTCACCATATGGCAGCAGGAATGACAATGTGCATTGAAAACATTGATACACTTCGATATAAACTTAATCAATGGATAAAAAAACTCTCTGAATCAACTTCTCTAGAACCACGGAAAAAAGTTGATGCTCGACTTGATGCTAATGAAATAACTGTAAAAAACATCGAAGACATTCAAAACTTACGTCCATTTGGTTCAGATTTTAATAGTCCGGTATTTGAGGTTAGAGATTTGACTATTAAATCAATCAGAGCAATTGGACAAGATGGTAAACATCTTAAATTAACTCTTAGCGATTATCAACTTCCTGCTTTGTACTGGAATTATGGCATAATAGCTAATGAGCTTGAAATAGGCCAACCAATTAGTATTATTGGTAATCTGCAAATTAATGAGTGGAATGGTAATCAAACCGCTCAATTAATTATTCAAGATATTGCGTTAGATAAATTACAAATTTTAGATTATCGTAGTAAACGTAAAAATCTTAAATTTAAAGAAGATGAAACTAATATTGCGTATGTCATTCATCCTAAAAATGAAAAATTAAACGAACATCACTATCACTATGGTGAAACAATTGTACCAACCTATGATAAAGTAGTTTTTAGAGATTTGCCTAATACTATGGATGAAATCGAACAAACGCTAAGTCATTTGCAACTCTCACAATTATATTTAGTTTTAAATCATGATAAATCAATTTATTTTGAAGGAATACCTAATAAGGCACTATTTAAAAATTGTTATAAAGCATTAATAAATAAAAAAGAAACGAACCTTGCTAAAGAAGGTATGATGTTATGTGATTATCTAGATTTAAAACCTGAAGTATTAAAGTTTATACTCAAGGTATTTAAAGAATTAGGATTTATTTATGATGAAGATGGAATTATAAAAATCAATAATCATCCTAATAAGCAAGAAATTGAAATGAGTCGTATCTATAAGTTAAGACAATCACGCATAGAGGTTGAAAAACGCCTATTATACGACGACTTTTCTAATATTAAAGAATGGATAAAATCATATCTTATTTAAATTTATAGGAGGAAATTAAATGGATTTAAAACAATATGTATCAGAAGTTCAAGATTGGCCAAAACCCGGAGTGAGTTTTAAAGATATAACAACTATTATGGACAACGGTAAAGCATATGGTTATGCGACAGATCAAATTGTTGAATATGCTCGAGAAAGAGATATAGATGTTGTTGTAGGACCTGAAGCAAGGGGATTTATTATTGGTTGTCCAGTAGCTTACTCTATGGGCATTGGATTTGCTCCTGTAAGAAAAGAAGGAAAATTACCGCGTGAAGTTATCCGTTATGAGTACAGTTTAGAATATGGTACAAATGTTTTAACTATGCATAAAGATGCTATTAAACCAGGACAACGAGTGTTAATTACAGATGATTTACTTGCAACGGGGGGAACAATAGAAGCTGCCATTAAACTTGTTGAAAAATTAGGTGGCATAGTTGTAGGTATTGCATTTATTATTGAACTAAAATATCTACACGGTATTAATAAAATAAATGGTTACGATGTTATGAGTTTAATTTCATACGATGAATAAAAAGTGTATGTTGAGCTATTGAGGAGTTATATCTTGTTGTAATTGTCATACAAGAGATAACTCTTTTAATTTCAAAACATTGATTTATGACTTTTAACTTTATTCTAAAAAGGCGATTTCATATGGGGCATCATTTATTTATTTGAAAATTTGTAGTATTATAGAACTATTATTTAGAAATAAATGAACTACTTTATGTAAAACGACTCACTTCGTTTTGAAACGTTTAAATAATAGATAGCTTATTAGAATAAAAGGTAGATATCAAAGTGATTTAGCTAATTTTAAAGTTGTTGAATCGATATCGATTTTTAAGTGTTTTGAATGTGTTTGCGAGACGAACAATTTATAATAAAACATAAGTAATAAATTTGAGTGGGGTGTCATAAATTGAACAATGAGTATCCATATAGTGTAGACGAAGTTCTACACAAAGCAAAATCATATTTATCAGCAAGTGAATATGAATATGTTCTCAAAAGTTATCACATAGCTTATGAGGCTCACCAAGGTCAATTCAGAAAAAATGGCTTACCTTATATCATGCATCCTATTCAAGTGGCAGGAATTCTAACAGAAATGCGTTTAGATGGGCCGACAATCGTCGCAGGTTTTTTACATGACGTGATAGAAGATACCTCATATACTTTTGAAGATGTAAAAGAAATGTTTAATGAAGAAGTTGCAAGAATTGTAGATGGTGTGACTAAGTTAAAAAAAGTTAAATATCGATCTAAAGAAGAACAACAAGCTGAAAATCATCGAAAACTTTTCATAGCTATCGCCAAAGATGTACGAGTCATATTGGTAAAATTAGCTGACCGATTACATAACATGAGAACACTAAAGGCTATGCCTAGAGAAAAGCAAATTAGAATTTCGAAAGAAACTTTAGAAATTTATGCACCTTTAGCGCACCGTTTAGGGATTAACACCATTAAATGGGAATTAGAAGATACTGCGTTAAGATATATTGATAGTGTCCAATATTTCCGTATCGTCAACCTCATGAAAAAAAAGCGTAGCGAACGAGAAGCTTATATTGCTAATGCTATAGAAAAAATAGAAAGTGAAATGAATAAAATGAAGCTTTCAGGTGATATAAGTGGTAGACCTAAACACATATATAGCATTTACCGTAAAATGATTAAACAGAAAAAGCAATTTGATCAAATATTTGATTTATTGGCTATAAGAATTATTGTTAATTCCATTAACGATTGTTATGCGTTACTTGGTTTAGTACACACGTTATGGAAACCTATGCCAGGTCGCTTTAAGGACTATATTGCGATGCCGAAACAAAACATGTATCAATCACTCCATACTACAGTTGTTGGACCTAATGGAGATCCATTGGAAATACAGATACGAACTTATGAAATGCACGAAATAGCTGAACATGGTGTAGCAGCTCACTGGGCATATAAAGAAGGAAAGACAGTTAACGAAAAAACGCAAGATTTTCAAAATAAATTAAACTGGTTGAAGGAATTAGCAGAAACGGATCATACTTCCACGGATGCACAAGAATTTATGGAATCTTTAAAATATGACTTACAAAGTGACAAAGTTTATGCGTTTACTCCCGCTAGTGATGTTATAGAATTACCATACGGTGCAGTGCCAATTGATTTTGCCTATGCAATTCATAGTGAAGTAGGAAATAAAATGATTGGTGCCAAAGTTAATGGTAAAATTGTTCCTATTGATTATGTACTTCAAACAGGAGACATTATAGAAATACGCACTAGTAAACATTCATATGGTCCGAGTAGAGATTGGCTTAAAATAGTAAAATCTTCAAGTGCCAAGAGTAAAATCAAAAGCTTCTTCAAAAAACAAGATCGTTCTTCAAACATTGAAAAAGGTAAATTTATGGTTGAAGCGGAAATTAAAGAACAAGGATTCCGAGTAGAAGATGTACTAACTGAAAAAAATCTTGCAGTAGTTAATGAAAAATATCATTTTGCTAATGATGAAGATTTGTATGCCACGGTAGGATTTGGAGGAGTTACGTCAATACAAATTGTTAATAAATTAACTGAACGTCAAAGAATTTTAGATAAACAAAAAGCACTCAACGAAGCTCAAGAGGTAACTAAATCTGTACCTATCAAAGAAGATATCATTACTGATAGTGGTGTATACGTTGAAGGCCTTGAAAACGTGTTAATCAAGCTATCTAAATGTTGTAATCCGATACCAGGTGATGATATTGTAGGATATATTACCAAAGGTCATGGCATTAAAGTTCATCGCACTGACTGTCCTAATATCAAGAATGAATCTGATCGATTAATTTCTGTAGAATGGGTTAAATCCAAAAATTCCACACTGCTTTATCAAGTTGACTTGGAAGTAACAGCATATGATAGAAACGGTTTACTGAATGAAGTATTACAAGCTGTTAATTCAACTGCAGGAAGTTTAATTAAAGTTTCGGGACGTTCGGACATCGATAAAAATGCTGTGATAAATATCAGTGTGATGGTTAAAAATGTCAATGACGTTTATCGTGTCGTCGAAAAAATTAAACAGCTAGGTGACGTATACACAGTATCTAGAGTTTGGAACTAGAGGTGCAAAAGAAATGAAGATAATTGTACAAAGAGTTAAACATGCTAGAGTAACTAATGAAACAATAGATAATCACATCGATAAAGGCTATTGCTTGCTAGTGGGTGTTGGTAAAGCCTCTACAGAGGAAGATATAAAAGCTGTTGCTAAAAAAATAGTTCACGCACGTCTATTTGAAGATGACAGTAATAAACTAAATTTAAATATTCAACAAGTAGAAGGTGCTATACTTTCAGTTTCACAATTCACTTTATATGCTGACGTTAAAAAAGGTAATAGACCTGGATTTTCTAATTCTAAAAGTCCAGATGAAGCAAAAACACTATATAACAAATTAAATAAAGAACTAGAAAGCTATGGTTTAACAGTAAAAACTGGTGAATTTGGTACTCACATGAATGTAGAGATAGATAATGATGGACCTGTAACTATTATTTATGAAGCTCAGGATGGTAAGATTTTATGAGCAAAGTAGAAGTGTGGTTAACTAAGCATGGTTTAAAAAATCGTCTTACACTTATCTTACTTATTACATTTATATTATTTATCATTCTGCTGTTCATGTTTCTTAATCAAAGTGATGAGGACACTGGACAGATAACTATTACTGAAAACGCAGAATTAAGAACAGGTCCTAATGCTGCTTATCCAGTTATCTATAAAATAGAAAAAGGCGATAGCTTTAAAAAAGTAGATAAAAAAGGAAAATGGATTGAAGTTCAAAATCGTGCTGGTACAGAAAAAGGTTGGGTCGCCGGTTGGCATACCAATCTCAACATTCAAGCCGATCAATCAAAAAGCTCTAATCCTCTCAAAGGAAAGACAATTGTACTTGATCCTGGTCACGGTGGTAGTGATCAGGGGGCTTCAAGTAATACTCCTAAAAAAAGTTTAGAAAAAAACTATACTTTAAAAACTGCTAAAGAATTAAAAAAGATATTAACTAAAGAAAGCGCCAAAATTAAAATGACGCGCACTAAAGATGAGTATGTATCGCTTAATGACCGCAATATAAAAGGTGATGCATATATTAGTATACATAATGATTCTTTGGATTCCTCTAATGCCAACGGTGCTACTGTTTATTGGTTACAAGATAATCAAGAAGCTCTCGCTCAAACTTTAAATTCAAATATTCAGAAAAAAGCTTTACTTACTAACAGAGGGGCACGACAACAAAATTATCAAGTATTAAGACAAACAAATGTACCTGCAGTACTGTTAGAATTAGGTTATATTAGTAACCCAACCGATGAGTCAATGATTACTGATCAAATACATAGACAGGTTGTTGAACAAGCTATAGTAGACGGACTCAAACAATATTTCTCATCATAGAACTTGCAAATTAAGCTAAAACTCGTTATTATAATGGATGAACTTTATAAATAAAACCGTTATTATTCTTGAAAGGTTAAATGAAATTGGTAGCATTTCATATGTGTAGAAATACAATCCTGGGCTGAAAGATTGTGCTTAGTAATTTAATTCTTTGAACGCAAGGAGAGGTATTTTTTAAAAGAAAGTCGGTCAACGCACGTTAAGCGTTTTGAGTGGGTCATGTCTATGTTATAGAGCGTGATCAATTAGGGTGGCAACACGGTTAATCGTCCCTTGTATAGTTTTATACTATGCAAGGGGCTTTTTAATTTTATAAATGATAGAACGTCATCACTTTAGTCGTCGCTAAAACCTATTCAATTATTTTATAAAGACAAAGGAGAGAGCTATATGATAAAGATTCCAAGAGGAACGCAAGATATCTTACCGGAAGATTCTGCAAAGTGGCGTTATATTGAAAACAAATTAGATGGACTAATGGAATTATATAATTATAAAGAAATACGCACGCCTATATTTGAAAGTACAGAACTTTTTGCTAGAGGTGTAGGTGATTCAACAGATGTAGTACAAAAAGAAATGTACACTTTTAAAGATAAAGGTGAAAGAAGTTTAACTCTACGTCCTGAAGGCACAGCAGCAGTTGTTCGTTCATACATTGAACATAAAATGCAAGGGAATCCAAATCAACCAGTTAAATTATATTACAATGGACCTATGTTTAGATATGAACGTAAACAAAAAGGACGTTATAGACAATTTAATCAATTTGGTGTAGAAGCAATTGGCGTTGAAAATCCTAGTATGGACGCTGAAGTATTAGCAATGGTTATGCATATTTATGAATCTTTTGGTTTGAAACATTTAAAGCTCGTGATTAATAGCATCGGTGATAGTGAATCGCGTAAAGAATACAATGATGCACTAGTCAAACACTTTGAACCTGTCATAGATACATTTTGTTCAGACTGTCAATCTAGATTACACACGAACCCTATGAGAATTTTAGATTGTAAAGTAGACAAAGATAAAGAAGCTGTTAAAAACGCACCGCGTATCACTGATTATTTAAATGATGAGTCTAAAACGTATTATGAAGAAGTTAAGAAACATTTAGATGTGTTAAATATTTCGTATGTTGAGGATCCAAATTTAGTACGAGGATTGGATTACTATACTCACACTGCCTTTGAGCTTATGATGGATAATCCTAATTATGATGGTGCCATAACAACTTTATGTGGTGGTGGACGTTACAATGGTTTATTACAATTATTAGGAGGTCCTGAAGAAACAGGTATTGGTTTCGCATTAAGTATTGAACGACTTTTACTTGCTCTTGAAGAAGAAAGTATTTCATTAGACGTTGAAGAAGAACTAGATTTGTTCATTGTTACAATGGGGCAAGAGGCTGATAACTATGCAGTTAAATTATTAAATAAATTACGTAAAAACAATATTAAAGTAGATAAAGATTATTTAAATAGAAAGATAAAAGGTCAAATGAAGCAAGCTAATAGACTGAATGCAAACTACACAATTGTTATTGGTGATCAAGAGCTTGAAAATAATGCTATAAACGTGAAAGATATGGTAACTGGTGAATCAGAAAAAATTCAATTAGACCAGTTAGTTAACTATTTTATAAAATAGAAAGGAAGAATAAGTTTGAGTAAGAGAACAACATATTGTGGTTTAGTCACAGAAAAATTATTAAATGAGAAAGTAACATTAAAAGGATGGGTTCACAATCGTAGAGATTTAGGTGGATTAATTTTTGTTGATTTAAGAGACCGTGAAGGAATAGTACAAATCGTTTTTAATCCTGATTTTTCTGAGGATGCATTAAAAATTGCAGAAACAGTGCGTTCTGAATATGTCGTTGAAATTGAAGGTGTCGTTACAAAACGAGACGAAGATACAATTAATCCAAAAATTAAAACGGGACAAGTTGAGGTGCAAGTTTCACATATAGAAATTATCAACAAGTCTGAAACACCTCCATTTTCTATTAACGAAGAAAATGTTAATGTAGATGAAAATATTCGATTAAAATATAGATATTTAGATTTACGTAGACAAGAATTAGCACAAACATTTAAAATGAGACATCAAACAACACGCGCCATCCGTCAGTATTTAGATGATAATGGTTTCTTTGATATTGAGACACCTGTGTTAACTAAATCAACTCCAGAAGGGGCACGTGACTATTTGGTTCCTTCACGAGTTCATGAAGGTGAATTTTATGCATTACCTCAATCTCCGCAGTTGTTTAAACAGTTACTAATGATCAGTGGTTTTGACAAATACTACCAAATTGTTAAATGTTTCCGTGACGAAGATTTACGTGCTGACCGTCAACCAGAGTTTACTCAAGTCGATATTGAAATGAGTTTCGTTGATCAGGAAGACGTTATGACTATGGGAGAAGACATGTTACGTAGAATTGTTAAAGATGTCAAAGGTATAGATGTTCCAAGTCCATTCCCTAGAATGACTTATGAAGAAGCTATGAATCGCTTTGGTTCTGATAAACCAGATACTCGTTTTGGTATGGAATTAGTAAATGTCTCACAACTAGGTAAAGAAATGGATTTTAAAGTATTCAAAGAGACTGTCGAAAACGGTGGTGAAATTAAAACTATTGTAGCTGATGGTGCTGCTGACCAATATACTCGCAAAGATATGGATGGTCTTACTGAATTTGTAAACATTTACGGTGCTAAAGGATTAGCTTGGGTTAAAGTTGTAAAAGACGGATTAATTGGTCCAATTGCTCGATTCTTCGATGATACTAATGTCGATACACTCAAACAACTTACTGAGGCTAAGCCTGGCGATTTAGTCATGTTTGTAGCTGATCAACCTAATGTAGTCGCTCAAAGTTTAGGCGCTTTAAGAATTAAACTCGCAAAAGAGTTAGGTATAATTGATGAAACAAAATTAAATTTCTTATGGGTAACAGATTGGCCTTTATTAGAATATGATGAAGATGCCAAAAGCTATGTAGCAGCGCACCATCCATTTACTTCTCCTAAAAAAGAAGATATTGTTAAATTAGATTCTAAACCTGAAAAGGCTCAAGCTAATGCTTACGATATTGTGTTAAATGGTTATGAGCTTGGTGGTGGATCAATTAGAATTCATGATGGTGAATTACAACAAAAAATGTTTGAAGTATTAGGATTTACTAATGAACAAGCTAAAGAGCAGTTTGGTTTCTTATTAGATGCGTTTAAATATGGAGCACCACCACATGGCGGTATTGCTCTTGGCTTAGATAGACTTGTAATGCTATTAACGAACAAAACAAACCTGAGAGATACAATTGCATTCCCTAAAACAGCATCAGCAACATGCCTATTAACAGACGCACCAGGGGAGGTCTCAGACAAACAACTCCAAGAACTATCACTAAGAATCAGACACTAGGGTTCCCAACGCAAGGCATTTCGAAAAGCAACAATAAAGGCAATGTAGTAAATTAGTCAACTATATATGTCGAGTTTTAAAATTTTCTTATTTTTAAAATTGTGGTATGATTATTTTATAAGATAGTCATCTGTGATGTTCGTAAGTTTGCTTTTTATTTGGGCCTAACACTCTTTGATCAGGGAGCCCAA
>VNIV01000160.1_pt1 | contig 13517 bp, 21 predicted proteins | sample 7248611 | NCBI WGS metagenome assembly VNIV01 (sample SAMN12251775, study PRJNA551026) | human skin metagenome | isolation source: skin samples from healthy patients | host: Homo sapiens | place: France:Paris | reverse complement strand
TAATTGCTCCATTAATTTAAAGTAAAATTGTTACAGCGTTTAAAGGAATATAAGATATCGAGTAAACCGTATGAGCTGGCAGATACTCTCCATACAATGGTAAATAACTGAAAATAACCTCATGAAGATCATCTTTATCTTCTGGACTAATATTGTACTCTTTACAGAAATTATTAAGTAAAGAAAAATCTTCTCCTCGATAAAAAGCACAATCAGTTTTTTTTAAAACTTTAATTAACATATTTAAAAATTCTTTAACTGTAATAGTATTTAAAATATCACTTTTAAAAGGTTCATCATCAGTTAGTAATTTTCTATCTAGGTCTATATCGACAGAAGTGGTACTGTAGTCGGCATCGTTGAAATCCCCTTCAACGTATAATTTAACTAAAGACATAATTTTTCCTTACTCAGAATACATTTCTATACACTAGTCATTCTTTTAAATTTTAATTCATTTTCTAAAATAAAAGAATAAATATCTTTAAAAAGTTCTTCTATATTAATACTATTAAAATTTTTAAATTCATGATAAATTTTATCAAAAATATGAATATCATTTCTAAATTTATTATTATATTTAAAATTAACATCATATTTAGTCTTATATTTCTTTTTATAAGAAACAGTACTAATATTTTTAGCTTTATTAAGTAATAAAGTTCCGATTAAATTATTTTGAAAATAAATTTCATATATCTTTAAAGAAGTTAATTTAAATTCTAGATCTTTATATTGGTAATATTTATCAAGATACCAATTAGAAGACATTTCTATAATCTCCTACATGAAATACAGGTAAATTTTGATCCCACCAGTAATCTACAACTTGGTTACGATCATCAAAAACAAATTTAATTTCATATTTATCTTTGATACAGTTTTCATAGATTTCGGATTTAATAATAACATCTTTACGATTATCTTTTCGTTGACGCATAAGTAAACGATGTCTAGTCATATCAAAACCAGCAACATTCTGCAACCATATCATTGTATCATCATAACAAATAGATTCACGTCCACTAAGAAATTGAATAAAATCTATAGATCCAAAATTATACAAAGCCTTTAAAGTTTCAATAACATATGGTCTAGGTCTATCATTAGAAACTTTAGACCAATCAAAAGGACTACGCTGATTATAATGATCTGCTACAGTACCATCAATATCTACAAGAGCTATTCTAGCTTGAACTCTATCACCAGTTTCAAAATCTACATAATTATTAATACAAGCTCTAATATACTGGTCATTAATAACTGATGGTTTTAATTCATTTATTCTTTGTTGATTACGATACAAGTAGGTATTAATATTAGAGCTAGTATTTAAATTATGAAAATGGACTTCATATCCTAATTGTTCTAAAAAATTTTTAAGATTTTCATTCTTAATTGCAGTCAAATTTGTATTATCAATCCACAAATCTTTCTTATACTGAAAACCATAGTTAATAAGATTATTAATTTCACTTTTAACTTGACTTTCAACATTCTTATCAAATTTATAATAATCCCAAAGATTATCTTCTGGATTAATACCTACAAAACGTCTTCTAGCACTATCATTATTAATAATAACACTATTAGAGGTAGCGTGTTCTTTAACATAAGTGCTTTTACCACTTGCACTAATACCTATCATTATATGAGCTTTCATTTTTAAATCTCCATTAAATTATATCTTTAATAAAACTATTTTAAATTATATTAAAGATATAATCTACGGATTATATCTTAATAAATTAACGAACCATGTCTTTCAAAGCATTGACAGGACGAGCACTTAAACGAGTATGTGCTGGTACTTCAACAGGTGCTCCTGTTGCAGGATTTTTAGCTGTACGAGCTTCTTTAGCGGTTTTACTAAAAACAACAATACCTGGAACAGTGATATCTTGATCAGCACTATCACGTACTTCTTCGGTAATCATTTCTACTACTGCGTCGTAAATTTTACGAGCTTCAGTTTGAGATACTTCTAGTTTTTCTGCTAATTTTTTTTGAACATCATTAAGATTCATATATTTCCTTTTTATTAAAATTTATGGCTTAAACCGATAGAGTAAGATACATCATTTAGATCATCTTTATCTTCAGTACCACGAACATATTTTACATCTGTAGTTAAACCAACTGATTTATAAACATTAGTAAATGTTTTAAAACCAGTATTTACAGCGGTACGGTCAACATTTCCAGTTTGGTCATTTTCAGTATATTGTTCTAAACCAACATAAGGAATAACACGAACTGAGTGACCAGTCAATTTAAATGGAACACCAGCGTATGCACCGTAAGATAGCAAGTCATCTTCGTTACCGAAAATGTTACCACCTAATACAAGTTTATCATTCAACTGATATTGTACAGAAGCTTCAACACCTTCAAGATCAAGTGCTTTATCATTACGATAAGCTACTGATACGTCGAGAGGATGTTCTTTAACAACTGCAGTTTCTTCTTTCACAATTACTGGCTGTTTAACGACTACAGTTTCTTTTACAACAGGGTAAATATGGTTTTCTGTAGAATAAACAACAGCATGAGCTAGTGACATGGTAGCTGGAAGTACAGCTAAGGTTAATAATAATTTTTTCATTAATTTTCCTTTATTTAATTTATTTCCTAAATAATTATTTAGGAACTGTGGTTATTGAACCACTCTAAAAATAATTCTGGTTTAACAGAATTAGTTGTTATTGAAAACTCTAATAAATTTTTATAACCAAAAAATCTAACGATCCATAAAATAGAATCAATATACGACATATCTTTCTGGAAATGTATATCTAAATTGTTTATCAGAGTTTTAGTATGAAAGATAAAATTAGAAATATCTTCAACTAAAATTTCATGGTCAAACTCAGTATAGTTAAAATATTGAGAAATAACGATTTCAAATGTATAGTCAGGAATATAACTAAGCTCTTCAATTTTAATATTAAAATTTTTTAATATTTGAATAGATTCTTCAATATTATATTTTTTATCAAATTCTTTATTAGTATTCTTAATATAATAAATTTGTTTAATATTAATTAAGCTTTTAGAAATAAGTAATGAACACCATTTACAAGGAGGTTTAGTTATATACATAATTAAATTTTTATTATAATGTTCTTCACCTAAAGTATTTAAAGCATTCTCTTCGGCATGAGTTATTATACGTCCTCGGTCATATGATTCTAATGTATCTAAATTATCATCTTCAAACCAAGTAGGCATTCCATTAAAGCCAGTAGATAATACTTTTTTAGTATCTGAATCGACAATAACACATCCAACTTGTTTATGATCTTTAGACCAATTTGAGACTTCTAAAGCTAGATTAATAAATCTGTCATTCCATCTTGTATTCATTATAAAATTACCATCTAAAATTCTCTATATTTTCTTTGGTTATACGATCTTCAGGATTAGAGCTGTTAATATAAATTTCATCTACATATTCTAATAAAGCTCTCACTAAAAAGTATTCTAAATTATAACCAGTACCATTAAAGCAACCACCTGTAGGTTTATATTCAAAAATTAATTCATCATTAATTTTAAGAATACCACCTTCTTCAAAGTTAGTCCCACAAGTTTCACAATCTTCACAAATATTTTCAGTTTCAATAGTTAAGGTATTCATTCAGTTTTTCTCTAGTATATTTGTGCTAATTCTATAGAAATAGTTAGTAGATTTTAAAGATTTACTTTCAGTCAAAACAAAGTTAGAATCAATTAATTTTTCATACGGATAGTAAACAAAATTTTTAGATTCATCTAATTTAATTTTGTTAAAATAAGATACATCTAAAACAGTAATATAAGCTTTAGTAATATATGGAATTGTTTGTTCATATATACTTGCTCCACCAATAATAAATATATTTTTCTGTTCTTTTAATCCTAAGTAATAAGCTAAATCTAAAGCTTCATCTAAAGTGTTTCTTACATATACATTAGAAGAACATAAAGATTCGGACTGAGAAGAAATTATTATATTAGTTCTTTTACTTAAAGGTGTACCTATGCTTACATAGGTATTTTTACCCATAATGATTATAGAATTTTCAGTAATTTTTTTAAAATATTTTAATTCTTCTGGGATATGCCAAGGCATTTTATTATCAATACCAATGACACCAAACTTATCCATACAAACTATATGAGAAATTGTAGGATAAAAATCGTCATTCTCCAGCATAAACTACACCTTGAGCAAGATCCATTTTAAAATTATCAATTAAACCTGAACAATAAGTATATAAAGAATTATATTCTTGTTGAGAAAGATCAGTATTTAATTCTTTAATAACTAATTCTTTTAATGTATCAATAATATTAATCATATCTTCTTTATAATTATTATTCATATAAACCTTACTTGTTATAAATAAATTTCTATATAAGAAACTTCTTCTTCTATTAATGTGTTAATTTCTACAACGTCTTGTTCTGTTGCAGTTACAAGTAATTTTCTATCTAAATAATCTGTTATGACATCCAAAGAAAATACACCAGTAGGTTCTTCTTTATCATGACTAATTAAACTAGGACTAAATGCAGCAATAATTTCTTCTTTAAAAATTGCAGTTAACTCAGGATTATATTTTGTTTTATAAATCATAACGTTCTCTTTAGATGTAAAAAAAGGAAGACTAAAAAGTCTTCCTTTGAAGTATTATTCAGTTGCGTCTTTTGCATCTTTAGTCGCATCATTAGCTTCTTTGGCTGCATGTTCAGCATTTTGAGCTACAGCTTTAGATTGTCCAGCTTCTTTTTCTTGATCATTTGCTTCTTGAACAGCAGTGTCATTTGCAGCTGCAGAAGCTGTTTGCGCAGCCGCTACCGCTGTCTGTGCAGCTTCTTGAGCTACGGGACTAGTAGTTGTACTAGCTACTGCTACGGCTTCACTAGCAGCTTTAGAAGCGTCTTGTGCAGCTTCTTTAGCTGAATCAGTTTTACTGCAACCTGTAACTGCGGTTAATGCAATTATAGTAGATAATAGAATATTTTTCATTTTATTTCCTTTATATATAAAATATATTTTTATATAAAATAGAAGCTTTAAGTAGATTTCTCAATTCTTCTATTAAATTATTAATGTTTATTTCAGAATTACATGAATACAAATTAAAAGTTATATACTCATCTTCTGGAAAAGAATGCCAAGTTAAATGGGATTCTGCTAATATTATAGCTCCGCTATGACCTCCATAAGGAAAATCAAACGTTACATTATTAACAGGTGTTAAATAATTTTTTATAATATCAGTCAGTAATATTAGTAAATCTTTCGAGTGATTTGTATTTAATAAATCATCTTTACTTTGTAATTTTAAAAATAAATGTATATGTTTTTCAGTCATATTTAATTAACAGTGTTTAAACAAGTAGATTCACCTGTTTCAGGATTTTTACCAAATTTACAATAAGCACATTGCCACGAACATACTTCGCTTACGTCCTTATTTCCTTTCATTACTTTATTAAATTCTGTAGTGGTTATTAAACCTTTACTATGATCTTCTTTTAAAGATTCTAAAGTATAAATTAATTTATAATCAGGGTCAGGAACATAATCAGATTCTAATAATTCAAAAAGAACTTGATTCTTTTCTAAAATATTATCTGTTGTAAATCTATCTTCTTCTATAGTAATTAATTTATTTTTAAAATAAGTATCATAATATATTTTATTACCATCTAGGTAAATTAAAAATTGTTTATGATTCCATATTTTAGATACAGATCTGTCTAAGTAAATTAAATTAATTTTACTTATATTATATTTTCTTAATATTAAAAGATAAGTAACACATTGAAGTAAATAAGAATCTTTAGGTTTTGGTGGTTCTTTATCAGTACCTAAAACTTCAGAAGTAACATAAGAGAAAGATCCATTATACGTCTTACACTCTGTAACTTCTATAGAATTATTTTCAGGATTTTTATGTAAAATATCTATTTCACCAGAAATACCTAATTCATTATCAACAATTTTAACACTATTGTCTAAATAAATCCCCATAGATTTATATTGATCTATTAGCCATTTTTCCCACAATCTACCAGCTTCAAAAACATATTCATTGTATGTTGTAATAGGATTACTAACTGGATAGTTTTTCTTATCTAACCAAACTTGTTTTATACAAGCTCCGATAGGTGAACCATCTATATTAGAATAAGACATACTACTAGAAGGATTTAGATAAAACCTTGAATGTAGTTTATCGTCTAAACTCACTAAAGGTTTTTCTTTACTTATATTTTGATGAAGAGCTTCAATAATATTATACATATCAAATCATACCAGGGAATACTTTACAGTACATTGTTAATTTAGTATTTAATTTAAATATGTGATCAGTCTCACATAATAAATCGTTTAATTTATTTAAATAAATATTGTAATAATTTATATCATCTTGAACTATGTCTAAGTCAACATCATCTAAAGAACTTTTCATTTTATTTGTTATTTTTTTCAATGAAAAATTATGATTTATTATTAAAACCCCTTTTTCTTTTAATAGATCGTAATAATATTGAGGAATATTTTCTTCATACATTTTAGATTTAGTATATAAAGTATCTATATAATTATCTACTAAAATCATATCAAAAGAATTATCTTCTAAGATTCCGTCTTCATATGCTTCAATTAAAGTCATATCTACAGGAACCATTTTCCTTAATTCTAAATCATTCTTATCTTGACAGTTAACAAACATTTTAGTTTTTAATATATTTTTAAAATTAGGTGTTAAATATAAATAAGCTAAAGGATCTAAAATAGTAATATTACAAGGATACTTACTGAGTAAATAATTGGACAGTAGCTGATTACCTCCTCCAATTATTAAAATTCTATTAGTTTTTAATGTTGAAAGAGAAATATCTATATAATATTTCCAAAGATTTAAATAATCATTTTTAAATTTAGAATTTAAAATTATCTTATCATTTAATTTTAAATTCCATTTATGAACAGATCTTACAGAATCTTTAATTTTGTAAGTAACATCTAAAGACACAGTATCTGAAGAATGAGAAGCTGTAAAATTTTCAGATCGATAAAAAATAGTCATTAATAAAATACCTTAAAATTATCAATATCTGTTGTATGATAATCATCTACATTTAAATATAATTTAAATTTTTCTATTAAAGTATCTTCAACGAAGTTATCAAAAGAAAAATAACAAACTATGTAGTTTGAAGTAATCATATGTGTAGTAATTGGTATTATATTTCTAGCGACATGTATTAAAGAAGGATGCCAAGTAAAGAATTCTAATTTATTTATGTTTTCTTTATTTCTAAAGGACATTAAAAGAGATCTTATAATAGCACATTTCATTAAAGACCTAGAAGACATAGGACATGCTTGAGAGTATATAAATAAAAAGAAAGTAATCTCTTTATTAATACTATTTATTTTATTAAAGAAAAAACCGATAAATTTATTTTGACGTAAAACTATTTGGACTGAATCAGTATGTAAATAGTTCCAAAAAGTTTCTAAATTATCATCTGTAATTTCTTTGGAAAAGTCATTATTTTTATAAGTATAATTATATGCATTTATTAATAAATCTTTCCATAACTTATTATTAGTTTCTGTCTCAGATTTATCAATAGTAATAACTTGCAACATAAGGTTATTCTATATTTAAAAGGATATTTTTTAAGTGTAAATTTGAAAAAGAAGTGTAACAAATAATATAATTAGGATATATCTTAAATGTTCTTAAAGACATAGATACTTGTTTCACCCATTTAGCTATAACTAACGAAGGAACATCTAAATAAAAATTATACACTTCTTTATTTAAAAAAGAAAGACCTTTAGATAAATTATAACAAGAATAAATTGTAAAGTCTTTAAAAAGTTTTAAAGAAGTTGTAGGGTGTAAAAAAGAATTAAACCCATATGCGTCTAATGAGGGTTTATAATATATTTTTATAAAACCTAATAATTTATTTTCAAACTCTACCAACACTATATTATCATTTAGGTAATCAATATTATCTTTTTCAATATCATTAATTTCAAAATTATTATCAAAACATTCTTTTAAAAATTGGTAATTATCTTTAGTTGGAAGTTTAAAAGTAAAAATCTTATTATTTAGTTTTATATCATTACAAAAGTTTTTTAAAAATATCAATTAAAACCTCAATTTGAATAAATGTTTTTAAATTTTTCTAATATCTCTCCATAAAATTCTACTCTTTTTTTATAGAAATTATAAAAATTTATGTCAGTTGTTTTGTGATAGATATGAAAAGTATCCCACATCAATTCAAATAAAGGTCTTATTAATAAATCTTGAAAATCTTTATCTTTTATCCAGATAGGATTAGACATATCTTTAGTGAGATGAATAAATTCAAAAGACTTAACAGGACAAGCTGTAAGTACGTCATACTCTTTAGCACTTTTTAAAAAGCTATCTGAATCTTTATCCAATTGTAAATCTTTTATATTAAAAGGATTTACGGTATTAGATTTAAAGAAAACATTATTATCGCTAGATTTAGGATATAAATGCTCTTCAGATACAGCTAAATCTCGACAAAAATAAATATTACCTGAAGGGCTTAAACTTCTCATAGTATCTAAACAACTATAATGTTTAGAATTAGTAAAGTAATTATAACCAGCTAACAATTCTTTAGGTATACTAAAAATATAATAATTATCAAAATTATTTATATTGTGTAAGAGAATATTTTGATAAATATTTTCAAAAACTTTATAAAGATAATTTAAAGAAATTCTGCCATCTTTATCATCATTTATTAAAGTCATCACTTCATAAGTATAATATCTTGTACCCATACTTTGAAAATATTTAAAAATTCTATCTACATCAGTATTTTCAGCTAATACAAAAGCAATACCTACGTTGGCATAAGTTAAAAGATCTTTATAATTAGATATAGCTAAATCATAACTATATTTATTAGGATGTCTATCTATAGAGTCTGTATATTCTCCTTCAACTGATAAAATAATATCGTCAAACATAGACCAAAAAGATTTATCATTTTTTATGTGTGAATTATACACACCATTTGTATAAATCCTATAAGATAATTTTTCAAGAGCTAGACGAAGGTCTGAAGAAGTTGTAGAGTCTTCATAACATTTAAATCTTATAATTTCAAATAATTCTTTTATATCTTTGTAATGAACTGTTGGTTCACCTCCAAAGAATTCGATTAGATAATCTTTTTTAGTGTCTAATAAAATTTGCCATTCTATAAAATTATAAGCTTCTTTAGCTGTAATAATTTCACCTTTATTTAAAGAGTCCTTAACACAACAAAAAGAACATGACAAATTACATTTATTTGAAAATACAATAGTTAGTGTTTTTTCCATATTATATACGTCTGCACAAGATTTATTAAAACAGTACAGAAACATCTGCTGTACTGTTTTTTGTATTTTATAAACTGTTTAAAGGTTATATTTAGATTTCATTTGTCGAGCTAATTCTTGCCAAATATTATCATTATCTAACTGATCAATAAAGACATACACAGAATCTAAATCAACAGGGATATTGTTATTATCAACATTATAATTAAGAAATACAGAAAATATATATTCTAAAGTTCTTATACACTGATGTAAATATAATCCTGGAGCTATATCAATAGTTTTTTCCATTAATGTTAATGATTTTCTTAAATAAAAAATACTTTTATTAATATCTAATATACGTCCAGATGTAAGTACGAGATCATTTTTAAAACCAACTCTTTCGCAAAAATATAAACACATATTAGCTAAACCTATATTATACATTGAAAATAGTTTTAAATCATTTTCAATTTCTTCTTTGTGTTTATTTTTATAAAGATCTTCGATAATTGACATCAATGCTGAAACATAATTATCAATAGTTCCAGCATCTTCATCTCTAGTTTCAGAACCATATACAAAAACAGCTTCTGCAAAATCTTTTGGACCTAAACTTTCAATATAATCTTTAAAAATATTTGAATTAACTATTTCTAAAGAACCGTTAGTTTGTTGTAAAAGATTATACATATCAGTTAGTTTTTGACTAAAGCTCATATTATTCTTCCTCTGACAAAGGACTCTCAGGAAAAAGTTTTTCCCAAAGAGATTCATAATTTATTTCAGGTGTTAGTTGTTTTGCTTCTTCAGAAAATTCTAAATTAAAATCTTCAAAATTATATTTTTTAATAAACAAATTAACTAAGTCTTCTTCTGCATTATTAAATAAAGTTGAAAAATTAGAATAGTGATGCATAGTATGGTAACTATAATGAGTAAGGTCAACATAGTCATTTCTTAAATATAATTCATTATTTATAAGAGATAATAATAAAATAAAAGAAATTTTAGGTACGTTTATACTCATATTATTTAACGCGTAAAAAAATAAAGTTTTTTGTCGTTGAAAATCTTTATAAACTTTAGCATTAAAATCTGAGAAGTTCTTATTCATGTTCTTTGTAAGGTAATAATTTAAAAACAGATGTTTATATTTAGTATAATCTATATCAAAATTATTATCTAAAACAAGATGAATATGCGCTGTATTAGAAAATTTAGTACTATGATAAATATTAAAAAATTCAATCAAATTATTAAAACTCTCTGAATTATCTATTTCAAAAACAAAATGAAATTTATAATAATCTAAAGTATTATTTTCTATAGCTTTTAGTACTATGTTTTTTTCTTCTTCTGTTGAAACAATATTCTTACTGATTAAAACATACATTCCTCTATTATAATATGAATTAAGCCCCTTATCTATCGTTTTTGCAAATTCTACATAAGTTTTATTAATATTTATTTTTTGATTTTTTAAATAATAAGTAAAATCTAATTTTTTACCTATAGGATAACCTTCAGCTGAAACGGTTTTTTTAACAACAGGTTCTGAACTTGTAGAAATTGCTTTAGGTTTTACAGGTTTTCTAATTAAATTATAAATATCACTATAAACTTTTTTAAAAGTTAAAGCAGTAAACATTTTAGAATCAGGTAAATATTTAACTAAAGTATTAAAATTATTTAAAATATTTTCGTAAGTATCATGTTTATTTGTAGTGATAATAATTAAACTTGTATTCTTTGGCAATAGTTGTTTAACCTTCAAAGCATCAAAATAAATATTTAAAGTAGAAGATGTTAAATACAGATAATTAGTTTTTTCAAGTTTAGTTTCAATATTATTTATATAATAATATTTTCTAAATCCTGCTAAATATACATCAGGATCAATTAAAGAAGGATGTTCTAATTGATTTAAAGTGACATGTAATTTTATAACTTTTAAAAAAGTTTGTAATAAAGATAAATTAAAATCAAATAAATCAGCAGAAGCTCTACTATTTAAAAAAGATGTTGAAGAGTGAAGTAAAAATGATAATAAATCATCTATCATCTCAATATCATTTTCTAAATTATATTTAGGTATACCTTTTACATTAGGTATGCTAGTAATTTTTTTTCTAACATAATTTTGAAAATCTTGAAAATATGTTTCATTAAGTTTACATAAATGTACTATAGGTAATTCTTGAAAAATAGAATTTAATTTACTTTTGATTTTATCAAAATTAGCAGGAACATCTACAATAAATTCTCGACCTTCATTAAAAGATAATTCTTGAGGATCAAATTTAAAAATATAAGTATCAGCAGAAGTGTTTCTTACATTATAATAATTTGAAACTTTATACTGATAGATAACATTACCTAAAGAAATTAGTAAATTACAACTAGTATACTTTCTATGTAAATCTTCATAATATGGGTTTTCATCTCTAATTAATTTAAAATAATGTTCTGTTTCAATCACCTTAGAAAAGAAATTTTCAGGTTCATGTATCTCTGTTTTATTTTCTTCAATATTATTAACAATAATTCTAGGTTGAATATCAAATAAAATTAATTGTTTATAAATTTCAGATAAAACATTTTCTAAAGATATAGTTTGATTATAAAAAATAATATTACATTCAACTGAGTTAACAGTAACATCTGAAGGTTCTGTTACAATATCATAATGAGGTGTTTCATTATCAGCTCTAAAAAAATTTAAAATAATTTTATTATTATCTTTGTAAGATGTAAAATTATAATTATTAACTAATGAAAAAGGGGATTTAGATCCAATACCTAAAAATCCAATAAAATCATTAGAATCTCTTTTAGAAGAAGAATTCAAAGTACATAAATACTTAATCATTTCTTCTTTAGTTAAACCATTCCCATAATCCTTAATAGTCATTTTAGTAACTAAGTTTGAACTATTTGTATCTAAAATAATTTCAAAAGGATTTGTATTTTCTGATTTGATGTGTGCATCTCTAGCATTAGATGATATTTCTCTTATAACTGCACCCAGTTTATTATTATAAATACCATCAATTAATGTTTTAAATGTTAAACTATTAACATTCAAACCCATTTGATTTAATCCAACATCCCCTAAGGCTTCTTTTTCAATATCTATTTTCATATAAATCTCAATTATAACAGAAATAAAAAAGAGAGAAATATTGTTTCTCTCTTTACACACTAAAAATTAACGTACAGAATCTTTCAAACTTTTAACAGGTTTTGCTGTTAAACGAGTATAAGCTGGAACATCTACAGGCTCGCCTGTGGCAGGATTACGTTTAACAGAAGCATCTTTTTCAGTTTTATAAAAAGTTACTAAGTTTACTAGAGCTAGTTTATCTGTAGCTTCGTTTGTAAGAGCTTCTTGAACAACTTCAGTCAATGCGTCGTATGTTTCACGAACTTGTTTTTGACTTTGTCCTGTTTTAGTTGCTACTGCTGCAATAATTTCTTTAATATTCATTATATTATTTCCTTATTAAAAGTTTACATTATAGACGTTTAAGTCTATAGTTAAGTTGATTTTTTGTATCTAAAAGCCCAATTCAAATAGTTTTCAAAAACCTGATCTATGTATTTTATATACAGATTTAATAGGTAATCTGAATTATTCAAATCAACAGAATTTAGAGATTTGATAAAAATTTTATTAAATTCTTTTATATCGAAATAATTTTTATCGTTATTTAAAATATACAATTTACCTAAAGATTCTGAAGGTAAATTATTATATATTTCTTGAAGAGTTGCCATATTTAAACTGATACAGGTGCTTTAATAACACCTTGATGTTTGTAATTATGTAATTGTATTTGATCTATTGAAATCCAATCTTCTAAATTTTTAATAGAAGGGTCTATAGAAATATAACAATTAGATTCTAAAGGTATTCTAGATAATTGTGTTTTAGCTTGTTCTAAATGATTACTGTATAGATGATAATCACCTAAAGCATATACTAAACGAGTAGCTTTAATATTTAAAATTTGAGCAATAAGATGGGCTACTACGCTGTAGAATACAATATTAAATGGTCCACCTAAAAATGTATCCATCGAACGTTGGTAAGTAAACATTTCAAGTTCATTGTTATCGTTAATATATAATTGATTAACTA
>VNIV01000062.1_pt1 | contig 13614 bp, 14 predicted proteins | sample 7248611 | NCBI WGS metagenome assembly VNIV01 (sample SAMN12251775, study PRJNA551026) | human skin metagenome | isolation source: skin samples from healthy patients | host: Homo sapiens | place: France:Paris | reverse complement strand
CAAATGGGAAATTACGTAATTGAATATTTTCATATTGATAATTAAGCATTTGAATTTCATATAATGAAGTTTCAACATTACTCAATAGATTCAACATGTTAGGCGTTTCAATTAATCCCTTTAATAAAATTTTATTACTTAAATAGTTGCTAAATATTTCAATGCCTTGATGTTTCATTTCTATATCATCGTTAGTACTTTCTAACCTACATATCACACGCTCAACACCACGACTCTTAGCCATTAAAGCTACACTTCTATTAATTTCATCATCATTCGTTGAACACACGACAATGTCTTTTTCAAAAAGTCCTAAACGTTCTAAAATGGTTTCCTCATAATCAGCAATTTCTACCATCGTAATATCATCTGATACTTTCTGCTATCACTTAAATCCTTTCGATAATATAAAGATATGTCGTATAAATGTGATGTTAAATTCTGTGCAAGAGGAATCGTTAGCTGATTCTTACCAATTAAACTAACCTCAATTCGTCGGTTCACTTCATTAGGAACTGGGAATATTTTCTTAAAAATAATTGGTACAAACACACACGTTATGACAGCACTTAAAATTAAAATACCAGATGTCTCAGATGTGATTGTCTTCAATTGCTCTGCAATCTTAGCTACAGCAATGACAAGAGATAAAGTTGATGTAAGTAAAAATGCTGACGCAATCGTTGTTCTAGTGTCAAACCAGCGTCTGATATAAAGAACTGGAATTAATTTTGAAATGATAAATGAAAAGATAAGAACTGGTATAATGATTAAAATTGATGGCTCCTTTATCAAGGAAGGTATATTTAAGTCAGCACCAACCATTATAAAAAATATTGGTATGAAAAAGCCGTATCCAAATGAATCTAGCTTCTCAACCATCTCTTCATCAGGGTTAAGAAGAGAAACTACTACACCAGCAAGAAATGCACCTAGTATATATTCAGCCCCTACACCTTCAGCAAGCGCTACCAATAAAATGATAAGTGCAAAGACAGCTACCAACAAAATGAATTGACCTATCTTTGTACGCATAATATTCATTTCTTTAAGTGTTGGTACAACAACCCCTAAAGAAATGGTAGAAATAATAATAACCATTAATAAAACATCATCTACTAAGCCTAACCATTTAAAGCCAAATGCTAACACAATTGAAATAATCATAATTAAACCAAATACTGTTAGTGCTAAATTTAAATGCCCTGGCAAATGATTGTCTTGCTTATTTTCACCTTGTCTAGGACGTGAATCTTTTTTGAAAGCTTTAAAATCAATTTCTAAACCACTTAAGAACATTAAAAAGATAAATCCTAGAGTAGATAGAATGAATATTAAGAAAAGAATCTTTCTCGACTAAATTCAAGAAAGAATGACCTATAATAATCCCCATCAAGATTTATGCTACGACGACCGGAAGAAAATCAATATTTAGCCTATTAACGATAATTGGAGTTAAAAATGCAGCTACTACTACAATTACTAAAGATAAACCTCCTTAAGTTAAATAAGACATAAATGAAGTCGCTAAACCAAAATAGATTAACATACTTACTATGTCGTTAATTGTTGTAATAAACGGACCACTAGCAACAGCTGGGTCAATTTTAAATTTGTTCATTACAAGTGGAATCATAGAGCCCACTAATGTACCTACAGTCATGGCACAAGTCAGACTTCCACCTACTATTAACGCTAATAGTGGCGTTCTGTAAATAATTAATATGATAAAGAAAAGAACAGTTGCACAAACGAGACCAGATAAAAAGCCACTTCCCGCCTCTCTTAACGCAATTTTAAATTTACTCTGCTCATTGATTTCACCTGTAGAAATATTACGAACAGAAACGGCTAATGATTGTGTTCCTGAATTTCCTGACATTCCACTAATGATAGGTATAAAGGCAGCCAATAGTGCCACTTGCGATAAAGTATTTTCAAAGCTTCCTAATATTGTAGCCGTAATCATTCCTAAAAATGTCAAAACAATTAGCCAGGGTAATCTTTTACTTGCTGTTTTCACAACCGAATCACCTGTTGAGTCAATATCAGACACACCGGCTAAACGAGAGTAGTCTTCACTTGCCTCTTCATCCATAACATCTAAAATATCATCAATTGTAATAATACCTAAAAGATGATTCTGATAATCTACAACAGGAATTGCAATGAAGTCGTAGTCTCTCATTAATTGAGCTACATCTTCTTGGTCATCACCAACATTAGCGCTAATTACACGTTCGCCCATAATATCTTCTATATATGAATCATTTTCAGCTACAATTAAATCTCTCAAAGAGAGTACTCCGACTAGCTGATCAGCTTCATTAACCGCAAAAATAACGTAAATTGTTTCGGCATCAGGCGCTTGTTCTTTAACGTGTATGAGCGCCTCTTTAACTGGCGTTGTTGCCTTGAGAGAAATATACTCGGTAGTCATAATACCACCGGCAGTATCTTCTTCATAATGTAATAAAGCCTTAATTTCATTAGCTTCATCTTTATCCATTAAAGTTAGTAAGCTTGCAACCTTAGGTTTCGATAACTCATTTAAAATATCTACTGAATTATCATAAGACATTTCTTCTAAAACATGGCTTGCATAATTCGCATCCATCTTATCAAATAAACTTTCATAGTCATCGTCATCAAAATCTAATTGATCAAAGAAATTCGCTACTTCTTTTGGAGATAAAAACTCAAATATTTTTTGTCTATTTTCATCGGTAGTATCCTCAAAGTATTCGCTTTGTTCGTAGTTATGTAAGGTTAAGAACTCATCTCTAAATTGATTAATATCATTATCATCTAATAATTGATCAAATAACTCTTTTTCATAAACATCTTCACGCACGTTTTCTTTTATCTCAGTTTCGTTAGCCAATGTTCACACCTCCAAAACATGTTTATTATAGCATATTGAATATTTTTATTAATTGTTTGTAATCAATACTTATTAGTATCTCGTAGTTATAAATTGGATGAACAAATTTTATTAAATTACACTGTAATGCTTGTCCTTTAATCTCCTTATGTCCCCCTCCATATAAATCATCACCTACAAGTGGATGACCTATATGTTTAAAATGTACGCGAATTTGATGAGTACGCCCAGTATGTAATTTAACTTTACACAAGCTAGCTATGTTATTTTGTTTTAACGTTTCATAGCTTGTTTTAGCATATCTGCCTTCTTTTGAAACATGCCTTGTTATAATACTATCATTCGTTCTAGTAATAGGCGCCTCAATAATATTTGAAGTTTCTGTACAACCATAAACTAAGCAAGTATACTCTTTTTCAAATCGGACCTTTGAAAACAAATGATGAACATGTCCTATTTTCGCAAATACAACTAATCCCATTGTATTACGATCTAATCTTGTCACAAGATGAGGATTTGTTTGTTCCCCTTTATTTATTAGGTATGCTAATACTTGTTCTACCAAACTTTCATGAGGATGTTCTCTTGAAGGTGCACAATTTTGATTTTGTAATTTATTTACTACAAGAATATAATCATCTTCATAAATAACATCTAATGTCATATAATAGGGAATTAAATTTTTACTTGGTGTTTCTGGTGGAAAGTGAACTTGCAAAACATCGTCTTTTACTAATTCTTTCCTAACAGTAACTGGTTTATCATTTACAATTAAAGCGCCATTAAGTTTAATGGCGCTAATAGTCCTTTTAGAGTAATTTTGACTTTGCAAAAATGATTTCACTGTTTCAACAGTCTTGATTTCGTATAACAACATCATCTTTCATCATCACTCGAAATAAACGAGTCATGTACCCTTTTCCAAAATGGGAAAGGACGAAATCTAGCAAAGCTAACTTTTTCATTTGCGACTCTAAATTGAATGGCATTTACATTTTTATGTTTAATACTTACATGGTCAATTGTCGTTCTAATCGTATCATGATTGACTGGTGTAATTAGACAAGTATGGTGCTTTGGTAATACTAAGGGGGACCCTACAGTTCTAAACACTCGGTTGTTAATTGAAGCAATCTCAGCTATTTGCATTGCTTCTAGTGAAGGATGAATCAGTGCACCACCTAGAGCTTTATTATATGCAGTTGAACCTGATGGTGTAGAAATGCATAGTCCATCTCCTCTAAACCGTTCAAAATGTTTGCCTCGTATGTTTACGTCCACAACTAATGTCGAACCATTTTCAGTTTTCATTGTAGCTTCATTTAAGGCTAAATACCTTGTTTCATAACCGTTATCATTATACCTCACTATTAATTCAAGTAAGGGATATTCAATGACTTGAAATTCTGAATTGTTAATTTCGAAAATTAACTTTTCAACCTCATGTGGTAACCAATCAGCGTAGAAACCAAGATGCCCAGTGTGTATTCCGACAAACGCAACTTTGGATAACATATGACTATATTGATGAAAAGCTTGTAATAATGTCCCATCTCCACCTACAGAAATGACAATTTCAGGATTTTCATTGTCTTCCACCATCTGAAAGTCTTTCATATGATTAATCATTTTATGTTTTAAAGCGTTCGACTTTGAATCACCTTTTGTAAGGATTGTATAACGCATCATTTACACCTCATTAGTTATTTTCATGCTTTTTAGCACGTTTTTGCGTGTAATACTTTTGTGCTTCTTGAATTTCATCTTTGATTTCAGACATTTCTTCATCTAGTAAATATGCTGCTTCAGCCGCTCTTTCTAAACGATGTTGTATTTCATCTGGATAGTCACCATCATATTTATAGCGAAGAGTGTGTTCAATCGTAGCCCAAAAGTTCATTGCTAATGTTCTAATTTGAATCTCAGCTAAAATATGCTTTTGTCCATTTAACGTTTCGATGGGATATTTTATAATAACGTGATAAGAACGATAGCCACTTTCTTTAGTATTGCGAATATAATCTCTCTCTTCGACAACTTTAAAATCTCTTCGTTGTTTCAAAATATCAACAACAATGTCAATGTCATCTACAAACTGACACATGATTCTTAGCCCAGCGACGTCATACATTTCTTCATGTAAACGGTCAAAAGGTATACCCCTTTTATTCGCTTTATCAATAATACTTGAAATAGGCTTTACTCTCCCGGTTACAAATTCGATGGGTGATGTATTTTCACCTATTTCATACTGTTTTCTTAGACCTTTGAGTTTAACCTTTAACTCATCTACTGCTTGTTTATAAGGTGTTAAAAATTGATCCCACTGGTTCATTTTGTTTCACTCCGCTTCACTCTAGTTCGAAAGTTTTTTCAACAGCTGAAACAAACTCCTTACCATAGTTATTATTTCCTTCTATATTATCTAACACGTAATCTAATTCTTCTTGGAAATGCTCTAATTCTAAATGATTATTAATAATCACTTTTTTATCTCGATTTTCATGTAACATCGACCACGTTTCCTGTACAAAAATTAAATATGAATATGATTGTCCATTGTCTAAAAGATATGCAAAACCATAATTATCACTATCAACAAGCATTTGTCCTACTTCCTCTAGTCCCTCTGTCGATTCATCTGAGAAGCAATAAATGCCATCGTCTTTTAATTTCATTTCATTTATGTAAATACGCATGCTTGTCTTCCTCCTTATTCCATATTAGTTTAACATAATATAACCTTTCAAAACACGCCACAACTTACATAAAAATCTTTACCTAATTAACGATTTTTTACTTTTCTTATGCTTAATTTAAATATTTGATGATCTAACTTCTTATAAAGTTATTTTCAGAAAACAATAAACCTCAGAAAAATATATACATTTTTAATATGACGAATTACTTTTATTTATGATAGAAATTCGTCATAATGAAACATGCTAAAGATTTCGGCTTAAGAAATTAAATTAAGAGGTGTTTGGTATGTCTACAAATAACGAAATTGAATTTAAACAAATTTTAAATAGATCTACTTATGAGGAAATTTATCACACTTACTTTAAAAATAAAAAAACCTTTACTCAAACCAATTATTATATAGATACAAACCATTTTAAATTAAAACAGCATCATTCAGCATTACGCATCAGAGTAAAAGATAATCATTATGAAATGACTTTAAAAGTACCAGAGGATGTGGGTTTGACAGAATACAATCATATAGTAGATATTGAACCTCAACTTAATATGTCCATCAAACTTTCACAGTTACCAAGTGATATCAGAAATATTGTAAAAAATGAATTTAATGTATTTAACGATGAGCTGGTTATTTTAGGACATTTAACAACACATCGTTTAGAAACACCTCATCAAAATGAACTTTTGGTATTAGATAAAAGTGAATACTTAGGAAAAACAGACTATGAATTAGAGTATGAAGTTCGTTCTCATGATGAAGGTTATGTTAAATTTAATCGTTTGTTAGAGGAGTTCAATTTAGAGCACAAAAAACCTTTAAATAAAGTACAACGCTTTTTTGAAGAAAAAAATGCAAGTAAAAAGAAGTAGACTTTTCCAAAAAGGCAAATTACTTTCAAATGTAAAAATTCATGTTATATTAGATATATATTAATGGAACACGGTGATAATATGTCTAAAACACCATATGAGTTAATAGGTCAAGACGCTTTATATCAAATGATTGATAACTTTTATAATCTAGTTGAAAAAGACAATCGTATTAATTACTTATTTCCAGTAGAATTTAGTGATACAAGTAGAAAGCAATTTTTAACACAATTTCTCGGTGGACCAGACTTATATACTCAAGAACATGGTCATCCCATGTTAAAAAGAAGACATATGGAATTTACCATTAGCGACTATGAGCGTGATGCATGGTTAGAGAACATGTATACTGCCATTCAACATGCAAATTTTCTTGCAAGTGTAGAAGATTATTTATATGAATGACTACGTTTAACTGCAAATCACATGGTAAATTCCTAAATCTAATTGTAGGTGAAAATACATGGCTGAAGAATTAAGAATCATGGAGAATAAGAGTCGTGAAGATACTAATCTATCACCTGTTAGCAAAATAGAGATTTATTCTTTTTTTGATCCTTTTAGTAAAGATTGCTTTAAAATATCAGCAATCTTGTCAAAATTAAGAATTGAATATAATAAGTATATCCGAGTTCGACATATTTTAAACCCGTCTTTAAAGGTTTTAACAAAGTGCCAAGCTCAAAGTACTTCTGACTTTGATAATATCGTACTTGCCTATAAAGCTGCTGAACTTCAAGGACGAGTGAGAGCTGAAAGATTTATTCATCTCATGCAAAATGAAATCATCCCTAAACGATATATTATTACTGAGGACATGATTTGTGATTGTATTAAAAATGCAGGCATTGATTATCAAGTATTTAAAAAAGATTTACAAAAAAGTAAACTTACTGATAGTTTAAAGGTTGATCTTCATATCGCACGTGAGATGGAAATTGAACAAGCACCATCACTCGTTTTCTTTAGTGAGGACATTCATGAAGAAGGATTAAAAGTTGAAGGCTTATACCCTTATCATATATATACTTACATCATTAATGAATTAATGGGTCAACCAATTGAAAAGAATCTTCCTCCTAAATTAGAATATTATATTCAAAAGAAACAACTTGTAACAATGGAAGAATTATTAACTATTTATGAGTGGCCTGAAAAGTTACTTAATAAAGAATTGAAGAAGTTATCATTACAGCAAAAAGTAGAGAAACTACAATATCCTGAAGGTGATTTTTGGAAATCAAAAATGCCTTCATGTTAATTATAAGAAAAGGATTCGGTTAAACCACACAGGTTTCAATCGAATCATTTTTATATTTAAATTAATGTGTGTTGCTTAACATTATTCTGAATAAAAAATGTATATTTAACCTATTTGGAAATATCATTTGAAATTAGACATAAAAAAACGCCGTGTTTTATTACACGACGCTAAACAAAGGGGATGGGAGAAATTTTTCACTTCAAACAAAGGGGTATGTTTGTTATGTGATTAATTTCATGCTCATAATATAACATGGGATTTGACCCTTTTCAACCTTTGTTTATTTATAAATTTAAATTGTCACAATCTGTTCAAATTGTAAGCGAATTCAATCATATTAAGCTTTCATAAGCTTTTCAAAAGCATCTAATTTTTGTTCAAAAAATTCACAAGCTTCTTCAATTGGTTTAGGGGTTGTCATATTCACACCAGCATTTTTCAATATCTCAATTGGATAATTTGAACTACCTTTTTTCAAGAATTCGTTAATATATCGTTTTACAGCTGGCTCACCTTCCGTTAAAATTTGATGACTTAAACTTTGAGCAGCACTATAACCAGTTGCGTATTGATATACATAATAGTTCATATAAAAATGTGGAATACGTGACCATTCTTTGCTAATATCTTCATCAGTTTCTACTGCTTCACCAAAATACTGTCTATTTAACTTAGCATATTCTTCATTCATTCTATTAGGTGTTAATGGTTCGCCTGCTTCTTCGATTTGATGAATCTTATGTTCGAATTCAGCAAACATAGTTTGACGGAACAACGTAGCTCTATAGCGTTCTAATTCTTGATTGAGTAATAATAAACGACGTTCATCATCTAAGTGCTTATCCATATAATCACTTAAAAGTGCTTCATTACAAGTTGATGCGACTTCAGCAACAAATATAGTGTAATCACTTAAGTTAGATGGTTGGTTTTGACGACTAAAATAACTATGAGCAGAATGTCCAAATTCATGCACAAGTGTATATAGATCAGATACAGTATCTGTCCAATTTAATAAAATAAATGGATTCGTTAAATGAGCGCCTGATGAGTATCCACCTGAACGTTTACCTTTATTTTCGAATACGTCTACCCAACGATTCTCCAATCCTTCTTTAACAACTCTTAAATACTCGTCACCCATTGGTTCAAGAGCTTTAAGCATCCATGTTTTAGCTTTTTCATAAGGCATTTCAAATTTTACATCTTTGACTAATGGTGTATATAAATCATACATTTTTAAATCATCTATACCTAATAATTCTTTTCTTAGTTGAGTATATCTGTGTAGTAAAGGAAGGTATTTGTGCACTGTTTTAACTAAATTATCATAAACCTCTTCAGGTATATGATTATTACTCAATGCACGTTCACGTGCTGAACTATAGTTATGAGTTATAGCATTAAATACATTTTTCTTTACTTCTCCAGCTAAAGTGGCGCCTAGAGTATTATTATGTGCTCCATACGCTTTATAAACGTTTCTAAATGCAGATTCTCTTAGTTGACGGTCGTCTGACTCTAAATATTTGATAAATGTACCTTGCGTCAATGGATGTGACTCACCATCTTTATCGACAGCATCTTCGAACTCTAAATCTGCATTACTAAACATACCATACACATTTGATGGTGTTGATAACGCATCTTGTGCTTCAGTAAGTAATTTTTCAGTATCAGCATCTAAAATATGAGAGCGTTTTTCATTTATTAATTTCAAATCAAACTCATATTGTTTTAATTGCTCATTAGATTCAATAAAAGATTTAATCGTTGATTCGTCTAATTGTAATATTTCAGGTACTAAAAAGCTCCAAGCTGAACTAAATTTAATCACTAGTTGATGCGCTCGAGCTTCTAAACCAGTATATTTATCATTGGCAGTATCTTGGTCTTGCTTTAAATGTGCGTAGACATATACTTTCTCTAATTTAGTACCGATTTCATCTTCTAAACTTAAAGCTTCATAAAGCTTTTGTGCACTTTCCTCTAATTGACCTTTAAATTGTTCTTCTTTACCTAATTCACTTTCAACCTCTTTAAAAGCTGTTTCGAATGCTTCATCACTGTCAAATATAGTAGTTAGATCCCAAGTGTATTGAGGATATTTACGTTCTTGTTCTTCTCTTGTTAATTGTTGACTCATATAGTAAACCTCCTTGATTATATCAATAGCTTAATTTTCTCATTTTAACATCATTTTTGCACGTTTAAGCATACTCTAAAATATAATTCTTCAAATTGCTGAATTAAGCCCTTTAAAATACTAAGTCGATTATATTTAACAGATGCAAAACTTCTAAATTTAACTTTTAGCAACAATTGTTTACTAACATCAGTATTATTATAATTATCTTTTAACAATAAATACTGTAACTGCCATTCAATTAGGATGAGATAAAATGTATATTTGATTTAGTACTATAAATCCTATGCACGTACAAACTTCTTCATCATATATCTTTAACTGATACATTGCACTTAAGGTTGGCTCTAATACAGAATTAATTCTTCTACACTTGTTTATATATAGTAAAATCTGTTCTTTAGATAATTTATATGTTTGGATTTGTCTTCCTTCACAATTATTAAATAACTCCTCTTCGCTACAAACTTTTTACCACTTATATTTTGAATTTGACTATAAAGAATCATTGACGAATCTGCAGAATTCCAAGTTATCAACGTTCGACTAACAGTGTTTATAAAAGAGCTTTGAAATTGAGTTAACTCTAAATAACTTTTTCTTCGACAGATATCATCAATCAACCAATAAACCTCTAATCCGATACTATTTAAGCCTAATGTTCTATGTATAATTTGAGAAACATTTATTTTAGACAATTGAACCTCTATAGCATAATGAGAATCGACAACAATATCTGGATATTGTAAAATTTCAGCAAAATATGGCTCGATTTGAACATGACGATTTAATCGACGATATGCTTGTGATAAATACAATTTTAAATGATAGTGTTGAGCGATATCTGTTTTTATACATTTATGCTTAGTTCTTCCTTTATGAGCAAAATGAGGAAGCATGGAACATCCATGTTTAAATACTACGCTACTCTTACAATAAGGACAAACATAGTGTTGACACTTACTAGCATTCTTGGCAAGGATTCTTTGTCCGTCTTGATTCATTGTTACTAACATAAATTCATCTCATTATTAATAACGAAGTTTCTCATATTTTTACTTTGAAAATAAAAAAACAAGGCCTTATCAGCGCCTTGCTTAAAAACAATCGATTTATTCTTCTGAGTCTGTGAAATATCTACGAACTTGAGATGTTACATTATGACTCATAATAATTTTACCGTAGTCATTTAAATATATTTCTGTCTTATCTGTTGGGGAGGCAAATTCTAATAATTGACTATAGCTATCGTTAATTTCCTCTTGAGAAACAGAATCATCAAAATGGATTGAGTAATAATATTGATTATCAATCATGTATAATAAATCTTCAAATTCAGTTGTATTTTGATTATTGCGATGTGCATAATTAATAACACTTTCTAAATGTTCAAATTTTACAATGATATTTCTAACATTAGAAGGTTTACGTGTGCGTTGTCTATCATTGTCGTTGCTATTTTTCTTTTGTTGATTACGTTGTTCAAATAAATCATCTAAGCTTTCTTCCCCATCTAATGTTTGAGCTAATAACTCATTCACTTGATCATCAAATTGATTATTAGTATCATCATCTGACATGTTCATCACGTCATCATTTTTAGATTTAGAGATAGTAACTTCCACACCTTTTTCGAAAGCATGTACTTGAATCCATAAAGGACCTTCAACAACAAAATCTTCTTCTTCATTGATTTCATCCATCATTGACCAAAAGAACTCTTCACCGCGTTTACGGTTACTCCATAAATCTTCACGACTAAAACCACGTGCTTCTATGTCGCCATAGGTTATAAACAATTTAACTGTTGTATCATCAACACGTTCTATTCTCATATCATCTCACTCCTTACAGTCGATGAATAGTAACCATATTGTATTAGAACGGAATATAAATTACAATCTATTTGTTTGATTAATTTTAACTATTTTCTTTAGGATTTCCATATTAACATATTCCCTAATTTGACGCCAAGAAAACTCTTTCTCTACAAAGTCATTTGACACAAAAAACAACACTATTAAAGACAATAGTGTTGTTAGTATCTTTTAGTAAAGTTATCAATGACATAGTTATTAGTCAACTAAACGTTGCGCTTCTTGTAATTGGAACGTACGTACTTTTCTTGGTAAGAAACGTCTGATTTCATCCTCATTATATCCAACTTGTAAACGTTTGTCATCTAAAATAATTGGACGACGTAATAAGCCTGGATTATCTTGAATAATTGAATATAAATCTTGAAGTGGTAATGAATCAATATCTACATTCAATTTTTGATATGTTTTAGATCGAGTTGAAATAATTTCATCTGTTCCATCTTCAGTCATTTTTAAAATTTGTTTAATTTCATCAATTGTTAAATGTTCAGAAAAAATGTTACGCTCCGTATATGGAATGTCATGTTCTTGTAACCATGCTTTCGCTTTACGGCAAGATGTGCAACTTGGTGAAGTAAATAATGTTACCATACATCTCACTCTCCTATAGAATGAATTAAATTCATTATTTTTTAAATTAGTTATTGATTAAAGAAATTGAATTTTTTGGCTTTCTTAATCTTACACTTATTATTATAAATACCTAAGATTAAAATTAAATGAGAAAATCCTCATAATTCTGAGAAATTTTAAAATAGGTAAAATATGTACCTACCTTATAGTGTATACCCATTTAATTATTATTTTAACACAACTTACAATTTAACGAAATACTGTTATAATGTTACCTAAACAATACTAATTAGAAAGTAGGCATCTCATATGGAAACTTTATTTTCAGGAATTCAACCGAGTGGTATTCCTACAATTGGTAACTATATTGGTGCATTAAAACAATTCGTAGATGTTCAAAATGACTATGAATGTTATTTCTGTATCGTTGACCAGCATGCAATTACGGTTCCACAAGATCGATTGAAATTACGTAAACAAATTCGGCAACTAGCAGCAATTTATTTAGCTTCAGGAATTGATTCAGATAAATCAACTCTCTTTATTCAATCTGAAGTTCCTGCACACGTGCAAGCTGGTTGGATGCTTACAACAATTGCTTCTATAGGCGAGCTTGAACGTATGACACAATTTAAAGATAAAGCTCAAAAGCGTGTAGATGTCGTACCTGCAGGACTTTTAACATATCCACCTTTAATGGCTGCAGATATTGTTATTTATAATAGCAATATTGTTCCAGTTGGCGATGACCAAAAACAACATATGGAGCTTACACGTAATCTTGTAGATCGATTTAATAGTAGATACAACGATGTTTTAGTCAAACCAGAAATTCGTATGCCAAAAATAGGTGGACGTGTAATGAGTTTACAAGACCCTACTAAGAAGATGAGTAAGAGTGATGATAATCAAAAGAATTTTATTTCACTATTAGATGAACCTAACGTAGCAGCTAAGAAAATTAAAAGTGCCATTACTGATTCCGACGGTGCCATTAAATTCGACCGTGAAAATAAACCAGGTATTTCTAATCTGTTGTCCATATACTCAGGGTTAACTGATGAACCTATTAAAGATATCGAAACAAAATATGAAGGTGAAGGATATGGTAAGTTTAAAGGAGATTTAGCTGAAATTGTTAAAGATTTCTTGATTAACTTCCAAGAAAAATATGAGAGGTTTTATAACTCTGAAGAACTGGATGATATCTTAGATAAAGGTAAAGAAAAAGCGCATAAAGCTTCATTTAAAACATTGAAAAAAATGGAAAAAGCAATGGGCTTAGGTCGAA
>VNIV01000041.1_pt1 | contig 13803 bp, 9 predicted proteins | sample 7248611 | NCBI WGS metagenome assembly VNIV01 (sample SAMN12251775, study PRJNA551026) | human skin metagenome | isolation source: skin samples from healthy patients | host: Homo sapiens | place: France:Paris | reverse complement strand
TTGGCGCATGATGTCAACCACACGACGACGCATCGTCGCGTACCCCTGTGTCATCCCCTTGGATTTCCACGGGGTGCCGCAGCACAGCGAGTTGATCCCCTCAGGAACAGTCACCCCGATCCCAGCCGCGGTAAGCAGAGAAATTATCGCAAACTCGGTTGTCTTCTCGCCCGGCATGACGCCACCGAACATGGTGTTGACACAGGCCGGCAGGTACACCACCTCGGGGCGTCCATGCGGGGCGCTGCGGTGACCGGAGCTGCGTCGTTTACCACCACCAGGCAACTCATCGGAAACTTGCGGAATACGGTCGGCTCCCAAGACGGCGCGGGCAGCTCCGGTGAGGACATTGGTTGCTGCTGCGGGAACAGGTTTGATCGCTGACATCCCGGCGCTTGCTGCCGTGACGAAGGGCCCCCACCCCTTAGCCGCTAGATCCCAGGTGGCCTGCCAGGCTGCTGGGTTATGTTCGGCTCGGAGCCGCCGTACCAGATCGCCGGTATTGATGTGTACAGGACAGTTGGTTTGGCACATGCCGTCAACGGCACAGGTCTGCACTACCGGGTAGGTCGCACGCTCTTCAAGGTCGGTCGCGAGCACTTCATCCCCGTCAGCTCGTGCTTGAGCGATGGCGCGTTGCATGACGATCCGCTGGCGAGGCGTCAATGTGAGATCCCGTGACGGGCAGACTGGTTCGCAGTACCCACATTCGACACACCGATCGACCTCATCTTGGACAGTTGGGGTGAGCTTGACCTCCTTGAGGTGCAATTTCGGGTCGTCGGTGATGATGGTGCCGCGGTTGAGCACTCCTGCCGGGTCCACTGATTTTTTGACCTGACGCATGATTCGGTAAAGGTCAGGCCCGTATTGGCGTGCGACGAAGGGCGCCATGATGCGTCCGGTGCCATGCTCGGCCTTGAGGGTGCCGTGGGTATTGAGGACAAGGGTCACCATGTCCTCGGTGAATTTTTCGTAACGATCCAAGCCCGCTTTGTTGCGGAAGTCTTCGATGACGAGGAAGTGAATGTTCCCGTCCTTGGCATGGCCGAAGATGATCGACTCTGGGTAATTGTGTTCGCTGAAAAGTTGCTGCAGGTCTTCGCACACCGCGGCGAGGTTTTCGACGGGAACGGCGATGTCCTCCAGCAGGGCTGTCTGGCCCGACTGCCGTGTGCCGGCGACCTTGGCATAAAGGCCACTGCGCAGGGTCCAGATTGGGCCACGCACAGCGGGGTCGTCGGTGAACGTGGGCTTATTGACCAGATCCAGTTCGGAGGTGACGGAGTTGCCAGCTGCGACAGCCTCATTTCGTGATTTTCGATCTGGGCAGTGGTACTCGACGAGAAGAGCGGCATCTCCGCTCCCGGGAGCTGGTGGGATGATGTGACCGTTGGCCGGGTCATCGCGACACAACTGGAGGGACGAGGAATCCATCAGCTCAGTGACGGTCACCCCGGATTTCACTAAAGCTGGTAGTGCCTTGGTGGCAGCGTCAAGAGTGGGGAAGTGGAGCAAGGCAGTGGCCAGGTTTGGCATGATCTTCACGGTGTTCATAACGGCCGAGGAGATGAATCCAAGGGTCCCCTCCGAACCGATCATGAGGTGGGAGAGGATCTGCGCTGGAGTGTCGTAGTCGAGGAAGGCGTTGAGCCCATAACCCATCGTGTTCTTGCGCGAGAATTGGAAAGTGATTTCGTCGGCACGGGCCTGCTCTCGGCATTGGTCTCGTAGTGCCATGAGTGTCTCGACGAGTTCGGGCTCGTCATGGGCCAGTTTGTCCTCACATTGTGGGTCAGCGGTGTCAATGACGGTGCCTGATGCCAACACGAAGATCATGGAGTCGAGGGTGCGGTAAGAATTGGCGACGGTGCCGCAACTCATACCCGAGGAGTTGTCGGCCAGCACTCCGCCGAGGGTGCATGCCACTGACGACGCCGGGTCGGGGCCGAGTTTGCGTCCGTACCTGGCAAGGACGGAATTGACGGCGACGATCGTCGCCCCAGGCTGGACGCGAACCTTGCGGCCGCCGTCGAGCACCTCAATGCCGCGGAAGGACCGTCGGGTGTCGACCATGACACCGTTCGTCAAGCCCTGCCCGGACAGACTCGTTCCGCCGGAGCGGAAATTGACAGCCACCTTGTGGCGTTTGGCGGCCGCCATGGCTGCAGCGACGTCGGAGGTGGATCCGGCGCGGACGAGGACGCTAGGAGTGAGCAGGTAGTGGGATGCATCAGGAGCTACTGCGGCGAGGTCGAGCGGATCTTGGCTGACCTTGCTTTCTCCAAGGGCCTCTAAAAGATCTGTGAGGAGCGAGGATGGAAAGGGCGAGCGCGCACTACGGTTCATAAGCCTCAGAATAGAAGTGGCTGAATGTGCGCGCTCGCCTCAGGGTGGCCTTAGATGAAATTATGGAGCCTGATAAAAATCATGCGACTGGATATGCGTAGAAGATGACGCGAGAGTCAAATTCTCCAGTTTTCTTGACGTAATCCCAGCAGATCACAATGGCGGCCTGGGCCGGACCATTGTTGTCGTAAAGGATATTTGAATTAGGGTTGTAGTCCTTGACCATGACCTTGGTGTCGTGATCGTAGCGATAACACACGGTCTGCCCCGTCTTGTCAGTCAGGCGGATAATGTCGCCCTTCTTAATGCCGTTGTTTTTGTCGTAGAGGCGGTTACCAAGAGCCCCACCCTTGTGGTAAGTATGCGCGGTCAACACAGCGTTCCCCTTGTCGGAACCGATCTTCGGGCCTTGGTTAAACCAAGCCATTGACGAGGGGTCATTCTTTGGCGGTGCCCCAGCGGCCCCAGTCTCATCTACGCCTCGGGATAGTACCTTCGCGGACGCCTTCATCCCGTCGATGGAATATTTCACCGGCACGATCGGCTTGGGGGTTTTCATGCAGCCGGCTGGAACCGGGCCTTTTTTCGCGGCCGAAGCGGCGGGAATGCCCGACGTGCTAGATGTCGTGGTCGCGGTGGTTGATGATGCTGCTCCACCAGCAGAGTCGCTGTCATTGTTGCGCTGAATGAAGATAACGGCGATAGCGGCGATGATGAGAGCAATGACCACCACGAGCGCAACGATTCGCCACTTCGGGCCGCCCGGCTGTGCGCTGTCGCCGGCATGGGTAGTCGAACTGTTCGACGGGGTTGACCCGGTGGAAGGTTCTTGGCGTCGGGGAGACCGATCGGTCATAACTGTGATGTCCTCCAGGGCTTGCGAGGGTTCAGACTCGGGATGGATTTCCCGAATGCGGACGGGGTCCGAGGGAACGGATCCAGATGTAGGCTACCTTCTTGTAGGATAGACCTCCTATTGTGCTCAACTTTCGTGTTGACGGTGAGCACGGCAAGAACCGTTAATGAAAAGAAGGTTGGTTGACCCTTCGTGGTTTCGGGTATTACGCTGGCTACTGCGTTGTGGTCTGTGCGATCTCGGACGGGAGTAGATCGTGCTCGACCCCACGGTCGGGGCTGCGGCGTGTTTCAAGCCATATAACATCAATCGGAGTCCTACTACATGACCTCCTCCACTGAGGCCTCCACCTCGAACCCGGTCGACACTGACCAGCAGAATGTCGCCAACACCGCCGATGGATCCGTGGCGGTTGACGACCTTGGTAGCCCGGAGGCCTTTCTGGCCGCTGTGGACGCCACCATCAAGTACTTCAATGACGGCGACATCGTCTCTGGGACCGTCGTCAAGGTGGACCGCGACGAGGTCCTCCTTGACATCGGTTACAAGACCGAGGGTGTCATCCCGTCCAAAGAGTTGTCGATCAAGCACGACGTGGACCCCTTTGAGGTAGTCAACGTCGGTGATGAGATCGAGGCCCTCGTTCAGCAGAAGGAGGACAAGGAAGGTCGTCTGATCCTGTCCAAGAAGCGTGCCCAGTATGAGCGCGCCTGGGGCACGATTGAGCAGATCAAGGAAGAAGACGGCGTCGTCACCGGTACCGTCATCGAGGTCGTCAAGGGTGGACTTATTGTCGACATCGGCCTGCGTGGCTTCCTTCCCGCCTCCCTTGTTGAGATGCGCCGAGTCCGTGACCTCCAGCCCTACGTGGGTCAGGAGATCGAGGCCAAGATCATCGAGCTCGACAAGAACCGCAACAACGTTGTGCTGTCGCGTCGTGCGTGGCTCGAGCAGACTCAGTCTGAGGTTCGTCAGAACTTCCTGCATCAGCTGCAGAAGGGTCAGATCCGCAAGGGCGTCGTCTCCTCGATCGTCAACTTCGGTGCCTTTGTTGACCTGGGCGGTGTGGACGGCTTAGTCCACGTCTCCGAGCTGTCCTGGAAGCATATCGACCACCCGAGCGAGGTCGTCGAGGTTGGTCAGCCTGTCACTGTCGAGGTGCTGGACGTCGACATGGATCGTGAGCGCGTCTCGCTGTCTCTCAAGGCGACCCAGGAGGATCCGTGGCAGGCGTTCGCCCGTCTGCATCAGATTGGTCAGATTGTTCCTGGCAAGGTCACCAAGCTCGTTCCGTTCGGCGCTTTCGTCCGCGTCGAGGACGGCATTGAGGGTCTGGTCCACGTGTCCGAGCTGGCCGAGCGCCACGTCGAAATCCCTGAGCAGGTCGTTAGCGTCAACGACGATGTCATGGTCAAGATCATCGACATCGACCTCGACCGTCGCCGCATCTCGCTGTCCCTTAAGCAGGCCAACGAGGGTATCGACGTGGAGTCTGACGAGTTCGATCCGTCGCTGTACGGGATGGCTGCCTCCTATGATGAGGACGGTAACTACATCTACCCCGAGGGCTTTGATCCGGAGACCAATGAGTGGAAGCCGGGTTACGACGAGCAGCGCATCGCTTGGGAGCAGCAGTACGCCGAGGCTCAGGCTCGCTGGGAGGCTCACCGCAAGCAGGTCATCGAGGCCGAGCAGGCCGATCAGGAAGCCGCTCTTACCGATGGTGGCGCCCAGTCGTCCTACACCAGTGGCCCGGCTGAGGGTTCGCTGGCGTCCGACGAGGCTCTGCAGGCTCTTCGTGACAAGTTGACCCATAACTGATTCTACTTTTCGTCGAAACTTCGAGGGGCTCCGCCATAATGGCGGAGCCCCTCGTTTGTGTTTCTTGGGCTGCTTGGGGGCGAACGGTCCTTCCTTTGCCAGCTTGATGTAGGAGTCCGATTATGGGGCGCGGTTTCATGCTTGCGCGCACGAATTAGGCAAGGCTAACCTTATAGGTGGCCCAAGGTGGGCCGTATTCACAACCGAAGGGGACGTCTCATGACCACATCGGCCATGCGCAAAATCGTCGCCAGTGTGCTCGGGGCCATCTTGGCCCTTACCGGAGTGTTGATCACTCCGGCGGCATGGGCAGCTGGTCCGACGGTAACCGTGATACCAGTAGGTCGGGAGGGAGGTGATATCACCATCAGTGGGAAGGGATTCTCGACTACCGGCTTCGGTGTCTACGTTGCTGTGGCACCGGCCTCGGTGCCCGAGTTCTATGGCAATTCGGACAAGTTCTACGGCTATGACCCGAGCAAGGACACGACGGAGTCCCCATCGACAATCTGGGTCTATACCCCGAGTCAAAAAGCTATTGGCTCCCGGTTCGCTCAAGGTAGGCCGATGAATAACGATGGGTCTTTTACCATCACGATGAAAGCCCCTCCCTTTGAACAAGGCAAGGATTTCGTCGTCCTCACCACGAAGGCTCATGGAGTTGGTAAGACAGATCACTCTGACGATACCCGTACTCCGGTGACCTATCGGGAAGCTACACCGGCTCCTACAGGGCCGAAGACCCCAATTGCCCCGTCGAAGCAGCCGAGTAAGCAAGCTGCCCCGTCGAAGCAGGTTAAGCCCAGTAAGCAGGCCGGCCCGAACAAGCAGAGCACGACACCACAGCAGAAGACGGCAGAACACAGGTCCCAGACTCCGGCCGCCCATCGCACCATGACCAAACAGGTCTGCACAATCGGTGCGTCCAAGGTGACCTCGGGTTCGCTGACCTGGGGTATCCGAACATCCTTCACCAGTTACCTGCGTGGTCCTATTGCCAATGGCTCGTGGAAGCTTTCGGGCGGCGCCAACTGGAACGGTTCGGCCTTCACTTTCCCTCTCACCAGCGGCTCATTCGATCCCGCTACCAAGTCTGGATCTCTTAAGTACTCCGGCTCGGTTCACATGACTGGCCATCACGGCATTCTGGACATGACGCTGGCTGAGCCTTCCCTACAGATCAAGGGCTCGACTGGGCACCTCTATCTTGACGTCAAGTCCTCTTCGATGGATGGAAAGAAAACCAACTATGGTCGCGTTGATTTTGCCACTTTCGGGGTATCGGTCTCCGGTAACGCCGCCATTAAAGGTTCGCCGGTCAAGCTGACCGCGACTGGGGCCAAGGCTTTTGCCGGTTTTTACAGGGCTGGTGAGCCGATGAACCCGTTGTCGACGAACCTCACCTTGTCAGCGGAGAAGGTCTGCCACAACGTCACTGTTGACGCTGTCACCGGAAAGGTCATCGGTGACGACTCCGGTAAGGGTGCGGGACGGGGACTGCCCGTTACCGGTGCTGAGGGCCCATCCAGTGACGAAATCGATCTCGGCATCGTCGGAGGGCTCGCCCTCACCGCCGTGGTCTCGACGGTGGTCGTCTGCCGTCGTTACGCTGCCCGGATCTGATCCGTTCGTCGAACGCCGTCATTTCGCACGCAGACAAAGTGCCGGCAGGGATGGGGGCACTCGTCCCCATCCCTGCCACATTCCCGAAAACGAGTTTCGAAAGTTGAGAACCATGATCCGGATGTACCGTCGAGTTGCCGGAGTCGGCTTGGCTCTGACCATGTTGGTGGCCGGCTGTGGTCATTCCTCCTCGACCTCCCAAGGTCCTGCCACATCCTCCACGCCGGTACCGTCCGTCGCGACATCGTCGACGAGGGCGGCATCAGCCACTTCACAGGCAGCGCGGGATTTGCCTGACCCGCACACCCTTCGCGGTCTCACGGAAGTGCCAGAACTACCTGATCCGAAGCCAGTCGAGGGGTCGTCTGCCCAAAAACTTCCAGTGACCGTCACTGACGTCGAGGGGAACAAGGTGACGATCAAAAGCACCTCGAGAATTCTCGCTCTTGACCTCTACGGCACCTTGTCACGCACCCTCATTGGACTTGGATTGGGCGACAAGATCGTCGGGCGCACTGTTTCCTCCACTGAAAAGCAGTTGCATGACCGCCCCGTGGTGACAGAAAACGGACACGTTCTTAACGTCGAGGCCGTCGCAGGTCTGAAACCGTCGGTCATCATCGCCGACCGCAGCGTGGGTCCGAAGGAGGCCCTCGATCAGCTCCGTAAATCCGGGATTCCGGTGGTGCTCGTAGATCCCCACCGCAGTGTCGGCTCCACTCCTCAGCTTATTCGCACTATTGCCGATGCCGTCGGAAAGCCTGATGCAGGCGAAGCCCTGGTGAAACGTACCCAAGAGCAGATCGACCAGGCCAAAAAGCAGATAGCAGCATGGAAACCTGCCAAGCCGATGCGAGTCGCTTTCCTCTACGTTCGCGGAAATGCTGGCGTTTTCTTCATTCTTGGTTCTGAGAACGGGGCCAGCGAGCTTATCCAGGGGGTGGGTGCCGATGACGTCGCCTCCGACAAAGGCATAACGACCCTCGTACCTGCCAACGCCGAATCCCTGGTCTCCATCAACCCGGATGCGATCTTCGTCATGAGGGATGGGCTTGCTTCCACCGGGGGGATGAAGGGACTGCTGGCTAGAGCTGGCGTCGCTAACACCACCGCAGGGCGCAAGCAACGGGTTATTTCCATTCCTGATGGAATCTCGCTGTCTTTCGGGCCCCAAACCGGGGAGGTCCTGACCGCTGTGGCCAAGGCTTTGTACGGAGTCAAATGAGCGCCCTGTCACAGCCGGTTGTCCAGCGTTCTGGGATTGAGCGACGGACTCGGGTTCGCGTTATCTCCACCATCTGCCTCGTCATCATCGTATGTGGTTTAGTGCTGTTGTCAGCGATGGTTGGTCAGTACCGCGTCGAGGCCGCCGACGTCATCAAAATCGTTTTCGGGAGGTCGGCCACTGACGCCATGGCCGAGTCGGTGCTGTGGCAGATCCGCTTTCCGCGCATTGTTCTTGGCCTGCTAGTGGGGGCTAGTCTTGCTGTGGCCGGAGCCGTCATGCAGGCGCTGTTTTCCAATCCGCTCGCTGAACCCGGTGTCATTGGCGTGTCATCGGGGGCGGCTGTGGGGGCATCGATCATGATTGTGGTCGCCCCCAATTTTTTGTCCGGGTTCGGGGTGCCGGCAGCGGCATTTGTGTCCGGACTGCTTGCGGCCAGTTCGGTCTACATTATGGCGCGGTCCGGACGACGAGCTGAGTCGACGACCCTAGTTCTGACTGGCATCGCGGTGACGGCCGTGTGTTCGGCTATCACCTCAATATCCACTTATGTTGCGCCGACTACCGCCCGGGACCAAATTGTCTTCTGGCAGATGGGATCCCTGAGCGGGACAACCTGGAGTCACGTGGCAACGGTCGGGACGGTAGCCAGTGTCGGGATTGTCTGGGCCATCCTTATTGCTGGCAAGCTCGACACTCTGGCCTTGGGCGAGAGGGCTGCAGGGCACTTGGGAGTCAACGTCAATCGGTTACGGTTGTCATCGATAGCTTTGACAGCACTGCTAACTTCGGCGGCGGTGGCTTATGCCGGAGTTATCACATTTGTGGGGCTCATAGTGCCGCATGTTTTGAGGCTGCTCATCGGGCCAGCCAACAAATGGCTCATCCCGTCTGCCTTGTTGGGAGGTTGTCTGTTGGTCACACTGTCCGACATCGCTGCTCGAACTGTGGTGCCCTACGCCGATCTGCCCATTGGCATCTTTACTGCCATCGTTGGCGGTCCTACTTTCTTCATATTGTTGAGACGAGGCATGGGTGGTGAGAAGGCCCTGTGATGATCCGTGCGCGGGACGTGACCTTTTGTTACGGGGAGCGAAGGATCCTCGACGGGATCAACCTCGACGTCCAAGCAGGTGAATTCGTCGGTTTGCTGGGGCCGAACGGCGCGGGTAAATCCACCCTACTGAGCGTGCTCTGTGGTGACCTTGAGGGTTGGCAGGGAACGGTTGAACTCGACGGAGCGCCTCTTCAAAAGCTCTCTCGTCCCCAGCTGGCGCTGCGTCGCTCAGTGATGCCCCAGTTCAGCGAGTTCCCTTTCTCCTATCTCGTTCACGACATTGTCATGATGGGACGATCCCCACATCCACGCGGCCCTGACGACGCCGTCATCGTCGATAGGGCGATGGAACGTACCGAGGTCACTGACCTTGTCGATCGAGAGGTGACGCGTCTGTCAGGTGGCGAACGCGCCCGGGTGACGTTGGCCAGGGTGCTTGCCCAGCAGGCACCCTGTGTTTTCCTTGATGAGCCGACTGCTGCCCTCGATATCTGTCATCAGGAACGCACTATGGCGATCTGTCACGAATTGGCCGATGCGGGGTGCGCGGTCGTTGCCGTCATGCACGACGTGGCGTTGGCGGCAGCGTGCTGCGACCGGATCGCTTTGTTGTCCGGAGGAAAAATACTGGCCGTGGGGCCAGCTGTGGAGGTGCTCACCGAGGATAATCTCACCACGGTGTATCGATGGCCCATCGAGGTCGTCACCTTGCCGGGAGGGGAGCTCGTTATCCTGCCGAGACGCGCCCGAACCGCCAGCCACGATGAGCGAAGGAAGCCATGTCGGGTTCAGTATCGGTGATGTCGCCACAGTCGGGTTCGCGAGCCCGACGTGTGGCTGCCGTTCATATTGTGGAGGTCGTCGCTACTTGCCTTTTCCTCGTCGCAGTAGGCCAAATTATCGGTGGTCGTTTCGAGGATTTCGCCCCGGCTCCTGGCTGGTACTGGGCGATGGGCATCGGTGGGGTGGTGGCGGCTGTTGCGGCTGGGGCTGCGGTGTCGATGTCGGGCCGTCACGCCCGTGCTGAGGAGGCAGCTCTGCACGCCAAGGTTCTCGATGTTCTTTACCGTCGATCCCTCACTGGCCCGCCTGCCGCAGACGAGGGGGAACGAGTCATTACCTTAGCTACCGATAATGTTGAGCGGGTCAGTGAGTATCGTCAAGTTTTTCTCCCTGACATCCTTGCGGCCCTGGCCACTCCGGTGTTGGTGTGTCTGGTCATCCTCGTCGGTTTGGACTGGTTCACCGGCCTGGTCGTGTTACTAGCCTGCCCCCTCATTCCGACGCTGATTGGTGGATTCGTCAAGCTGTTTCGCAAGCGATCGTCAGATTCTCGTCGTGAGCGTGCCCGCCTTACTGCTCGCTACTTGGATGCTCTGTCAAATCTCGTCCTCATCCGAATGCTGGGTGCGGGACAGCGAGTGGAGGACGATCTGCGTCGACGAGGTGAGACTAACCGCGGGACCATCATGAAGCTATTGGCTGGCAATCAGATCGTCATTGTTGTCGTTGATGGTCTGTTCTCCCTGCTCTTCATCGCTATGGCTGCGGGTTTGGCCATGACGAGGTGGCAGGGTGGCGATATTTCGGCGACTTCGGCGATTACCATCGTGCTGCTGTCGGTGCTGCTGCTGGAACCGCTGCACCAGGTCGCTGCTTTCTTCTACATCGGTATGGGGGGTATCGCCTCTCAGAAGGCACTGAGAAAGTGGTTCGACGCGGCTCCGTCAGCGCTAATGACTTCGGATTCCGCATCCTCGACGCCGACACCGCAGCGGTCAGCTCATGTCCCTGTGCCAGAGGACGGAACTATTTGGCTGCGTAACGTCAGCGTCGGATACGGTGAAACCGAGGTCCTGCACGGGGTCAGCCTCGATATTACCCACGGTGGTCGTACCGCCATCATTGGCCGTTCTGGGGCTGGCAAGTCGACGTTGCTTTCTGTCCTTAGCGGGACTCTGCCTCCTAAGAGCGGGGAGGTCTATGTCGGTGGTCTCGACGCCTTAACAGCTGCACCGGGGGAAATCAGGAGTATTAGTGCCTCGGTGAACCAGCGCACCTGGCTCTTTGCGGGCACCGTGGCAGACAACCTTGCGATCGCGAACCCGAACGCCACACGTGAGCAGATGTGGGATGCATTACGACGAGCTGGCGTGGCCGACGAAGTTGAGGCGATGCCGAAGGGTCTGGACTCCGATGTGGGGGAGCAAGGAAGATTGATGTCGGGCGGGCAGGCTCAACGGATCTCGTTAGCCAGGGCTTTCCTGTCAGGACGTAACATCCTGCTGCTTGATGAGCCGACGTCTCACGTCGATGTTGATTCCGAGCGCCGCATTATCGACGCTATCTCGCAGATTAGTGACAACACCACCGTCGTGATGGTGACACATCGTCGCCGGTTGTTGAGACTGGCCCACGACGTCCAGCGGGTCAGCGCAGGCACGCTCTTACCGGCTGACGATGTCGATTCCATCGAGGATGACCGAACTGAGACGGAGGACTGGGCATGACTGAACCATCGACCTGCCAAGTCGTGAGGTGGCTCACCAATATCACCCGTCCGGTGCATCCACCGCTGTACTTTTCGGCCCTCATGAGGGTTGTTCACCTGCTAGCCGACATCGGTCTGTTCGCGATGGCCGCCGGGGGAATGGTCGCTGTTGTTACCGCCGGCTGGTCAGCGTGGGCGTGGTTGGGATGGGTTGTCGGGCTGGCAGCTGTACAGGCCCTCGCCTACTATCTGGAGCAGTTCAGCGGGCACTATGTGGCTTTCAAAGCCCTGGAGATATTGCGCACCTACGCTTTCTCCCAGCTGTGGCCCAAGGCTCCGGCAGTTGTTTCGCACTCGCGTACTGGCGATGTGCTGGCCAGTCTTACTCGCGATGTCGATCGCATCGAGGTGGTCTATGCTCACACCTTCGCTCCCGTGGTGGCAGCCATCGTGGCCCCGCTTGTCGCTGTGGTTACGGGGGGAGTCCTATACGGATGGTTTGTGGTAGCCATTCCAGCCGTTATCCTCGTCGTCCTCATCGTGGCCCTGCTGGTCATCGGGACACGTGCCAGTCTGGATGCCACCCACGAGATGCTTGGGGTGAGACGCGAACTGGCTGCTCACTTCACGGACTCGGTCTTCGGTGCCGCGGAGATCGTCGGGTATGGCCGTCAGTCCGACCGGATTATGCAAATGGCTCGTCTCGATGCGGACATTGCTACTGGGTCCGCCAAAGCCCGCCGTTATGCCGCCATGCGTCGGGCCTCCTGTGTGGCCGCCACGATGGGGATCGTCGCTTGGGTGTCTGTTGTGGGTGTGAGTGGTGGTGTGGATGGTATCGGGGTGTGTGTTTTGGTGGTTGCGGGTTTAAGGGTTGTTGAGGGGTTGCGGGGTGTGGAGGATGCTGTCGGGTATCTTGATCATTCGTTGGCAGCTGCGAGGCGTCTGTGGTGTCTGAGTTATTCACCGGTGGAAGTTGTTGATGGGCCGGAGGAATTGTGTTTGGATCATGCTCCGGCGCTGGAGTGGCGGGGTGTGAGTTTTTGTTATCGTGACGCGGATGGTGTGCCGTTGCCTGCGGTGCTTGAGGATGTCACTTTGGGTGTTCCGGCTGGGGGTCATGTCGTTGTGACGGGGGCGTCGGGTTCGGGTAAGACGACGTTGGTGAATTTGTTGTTGCGTCATCATGATCCGGATGTTGGGCAGGTTCTGGTGGATGGTGAGCCGGTGTCGTCGTTCACTCTTGATTCGTTGCGTAGGTGTGTTGGGGTGGTTTCGCAGCGGGTGGAGTTGTTGAATGCTTCTATTGCTGACAATTTGAGGTTGGTAGTGCCTGCTGCTGGTGATGGTGAGTTGTGGCGTGTTCTTGGTGAGGTTGGTTTAGCTGATGAGGTGCGTGGTATGGAGGCTGGATTGCGTACCGTTGTTGGGCCGGCTGGTACGAGGCTTTCGGGGGGTCAGGCTCAGCGGTTAACAGTGGCCAGGGTGATTCTGCAGCGGCCGAGGGTCCTTATTCTTGATGAGTTTACTGCGTCTGTGGATCCTGATTTGGCAGCTGAGATTCGTGTGAATTTGGCGCGATGTTTGCCTGGGGTCACTGTGGTGGAGATTAGTCATGAATGCGATTGTGGTGGTGAGACTGTTGTGTTGGATCGTGGCAGGGTTGTGAAGCATCTGCGTCGGTAATTGGCAGGGTGCCCGGGGGAGACGGGATATGAGGCGCACGGTGGTAGGTGATGAGACGACGGCGCGGGATGTTGCGCGAGCTGGTTGGGTCGCCGGGGCCGATGGTGTTGTTCGGGTGGGTCTGACTGGTGGTATTGCCAGTGGTAAGTCGACGGTGTCGCAGATGCTGGGTGAGCGTGGAGCTGTCATTATCGATTATGACCGGCTCTCCCGGGATGTCGTTGCGGTGGGGACGCAGGGGCTTGCTCGGGTCGTTGAGGCCTTTGGGCGTGAGGTTCTTGTTGCTGATGGTTCTCTTAATCGATCGGCTCTGGGGTCGATCGTGTTTGCTGATTTGCAGGCGCGTCGCCGTCTTGAAGCCATTATTCATCCGCTGGTAGAAGAAGCTGCCCACCGGGTCGACGAGGAAGCCCGGGCCGCCGATGGACTCGTGGTCGTTGTCCATGACATCCCGCTGCTCGTCGAAACTGGGCGTGCCGACGAGTTCGATGTCGTGATGGTGACCGACGTCGATCCGGCTGAGCAGGTACGTCGGGTTGTCGAGAGGGATGGGTGCAGTCAGGCCGATGCGTGGGCGAGGATTCGTGCTCAGGCTTCTCGTAAGGAGCGTCTGGCGGTTGCCGATGTCATTATCGATACCAGCGTTCCGCTGGAGGATCTGCCCGAGCAGATCGATCGGGTGTGGTCACGGATTG
>VNIV01000147.1_pt1 | contig 14042 bp, 11 predicted proteins | sample 7248611 | NCBI WGS metagenome assembly VNIV01 (sample SAMN12251775, study PRJNA551026) | human skin metagenome | isolation source: skin samples from healthy patients | host: Homo sapiens | place: France:Paris | reverse complement strand
GTCTCAATTTGCAATTTAAATATTATTAAATTTTTATATAACGAGATATTGAAAATGAATAATACTGAATTTTTAAAATATAATATTACTTGGTTAAAATTTATTGGTTTAGCATTAATTATTCCAATTTTTGTTGCAATATTTGATATTTCTAAATTACCGTTTTTGTCTTATGCTCTATTATTATTTGAAATATTTTTTATTATTATGTTATTTGTTATTTCTTATCAAATGATATCAATTTACGTATTAACATTTTCATATATAAATTTTTATAAAACTGTTGGATATAAAGTTGGAATTAATGAATTTCTAAAAGCATTTGATTATTGTGCAAATTCATCTTTATCAATAAAAGAAAAAGTAATTATTAATGATATTGAAAAATATATAGAATGGAATGGCTATAATAATTGGAAAATCGCAAATCAAGACGGTTCATTTATTATAACCAAAGGTTTTACTCAAAAATAAAATTATAAAAATTTATAGTTTGCTGTTATATGAGTTGGATAAAGATCTCCGTTTGTAGATCTTATTTTAAACATAATTTCAATTTCATTCAAAATAATTTGAATTCCAATATATTTTGCAGAACCATTTGTTGGATAAACTATATTCATTTCTTTGATATCAACTAAACTTTCTAGTTTATCTTTTGTCATATCAGTTAAATGTAATTGGCTATTATATTGATGTACAAGAATATACCCATAACCAATTACATTTTTAATAAAATTTTCAATTAATTGTATATCTACATTTTGCATAACATCTATTTTATCTAATGTAATTTTACTATTGAAATTATAATTATTATAATCATTAAACACTTCACAAAATCTTTTAGATTTAATTCCGAAAAAGTTAAGTAATTTTTTTCCATCTTTGTTATTTATGCAACCTGATTTTATTTCATCTGATGGTAATATCTTTTTAATACCCGCTGAAATAAAAGATACTGTTGGTCCATATTTTAATGACAAATATGTTGGTTTTAAATTATTATCAAATAATGTTACATCAGATATAATAGAACCAATATTATAATTATTATTATGCGAATAGAATGAAATATTTCGTTTATTATTTTTAAATCCTTGATGAACAACTTTTGATAAATTATTAATGTTAGTAAAATTTAAAATATTACTTACATTTTGAGTTAATATTTTATTTTTTAACAATAATTCAAATTCATTATATAATTGATATTCAAATTGGTGTCCAGCATTAATTCCATTTCTTGAGCCATTACCGGGTATGACAGAATAATCAGAATCATTTAACAGTTGTATGAATTTATCTTTATGATTAGCATTCAAATAATCATAAATGTATCTTTGTAGTTTGACTGTTTTTGGCTTGCATTTATCAAACGAAAAACAGTCAGAAACGGAACAAAATTGATAGGATAATTGTAAAATATGATGCAAAGAATTATCTGATGTAATTTGTAATAACTCTTCTTGAGTTTTTGGAATAATATTAAACATTAATAATGAACTCCTGTTCAAACTCAGGACATTCAAAAAATCCATTTGATTCATATCCCATTGCATTTACATATAAAGAACAACCATCAACTTGAGTTCTTGTAGTTTGATGTGTATGGCCACAAATCCAATTTTTAAAACCAGTTAAATCAATATTATTAATGAAATATGGATTTAATTCTGAACCTTTAAATTTATCTTGTAATAAAATAGGGTTTGGAACAAAATGAGTAATAACGACTACATTATCTTTATTTTTATATTGATTAATAAAATTTAATTGTTTATTAAATTCATAAATCATCCAGTCTGCATAACTTGGTATATTATTTGATAACATAATATATTGAAAATCAGCAATATTTAGTTGTGCATAAATTTTAGATAACGGATTATTATATAAAGAAAAGTTTGTAAATAATGTATCTCCAATAAATGTAATGCCATCTTTTACATATTCTTTGCCTGAAACTAAGTAATTAATTTGTAATTCGTCAAGTCTTTTTAATAAATCTTCTCTATAAAGAAATCCATAATAATCATGATTGCCTAATACGATAACATAATCTTTATCTGCTTCATCACAAATATCAGTAAAATTCACTATATGTTCAATTGAATCACCTAATCCTGATGTAAAATCACCAGCATGAACAATAAGATCTGCATGTTTAGATGGTTTAAAACGATGTAATCTTGAATGAGTATCGGATAATAATTGTATTTTCATATTTTATATGTATTCTCTGTGTAATTAATATTATTAAATTTTATCAAAATAAAACGGTATGTATACATTGTTTACACTTCTTATACAAACTATTTTGATTATTCTATATATAATAAACATATACCGAATTGATATTGTTTTAAAAATCTGAAAACAAAAGGTTATTATGAAATCAGTCAAAGAAACCATTCTTGAAGTTCTCAATCACAAATATTTTAATGGTGTTAAATCATTAGAAACAATTAAAAATCGCAAATTACTTGCAAAAATTGAATTTGAAAAAAATTCAGAAACTGACATTTTTGATTATGAAGAAAATAGTCTTTTTGAATATTTGACTAATTTAGAAACGGAAATTACATTTCTGCGCCATCTAAATAATTTGAAAAAATGTAAAATGAGTATTGATACAGATACTTATAATAATGAAAATGGTATTATTAAATTTGAAATTGAAGTTGTTTTTTAAATTTTTGGAGAATTTATTATGAATGAACGTATTTCAATTGCTGAATTATTAAACAATCCAGAATTATATAACGAAGAAAACTTTTACGGTTTTTGGGATTGGTTTTGCAAAGATTCAACATTAAAAAATCACTTTAAATCATTGTTACCTAAAGTTAAATTTCTTGTTCAGTATAAACTTATCAATCCTGAAACAACGTATGTATGGTTTAAAAACAATTGCCCAATGGATGGTTCATTATACAACGATATTGGTTTTTCTTTACTAAACGAAGACAGAACTTATCTTGGTGGAATTTGTCCAAAATCAGGACATACCCCAGAAACTAGTGCATGTTCAGTTTGGTACTTTGAAGATAAACAATTGAAAGAAATTGAATTTGAATCTTGGTTAGAATTTAAAGATGAAATGAAATTTAATAAAACTCTTGCTCAAAAACTTCATGACAAATGGTATAAGTAATTTTATACCATTTCAAATTTAATATTGGATCTATTCGCAGATATTGCTGAACCATTATATGAAAATTTAAATTCATTATCTGCGAATTCTTTTGATTTAAATGAAATTGAATTACTATCAAAATTTACATAAATTTGGTCAATTTGATTTTTTTTACCATAAAAATTTAATATATGTGTAAAATCATTATCATTGTTTAAAATATCAACAAGATAATTTGCTAAAGGTCCACAAATTAAATTAAAATATTGTGACGAATTATGCTGTCTTAATAAAATTGATTTTATAGAATTATCAGATGGATAGTGATTAATAAATTTAAAAAAATTGTTAAATGTTTTATTAAATTTGTTTATTTTATCTTTATCTGTTTTTTCTGTCTTTAATAAATTTTCTATAAATTCATTTAATTCTTTCGTTGAACTAAATTTTTTATTATCAACTATTTTGTTGTTAGAATTCAATAGATAATAAGTTTTTAAAAATTTATCTGATGAAGTTCCAGATTCTTTTGATTTATATTTGTCAGAATCAAAATTTTTTAAAATAATTGCTTTAACTTTTAAATGTGGTTGATTATTAAAATCACTTTCATTTATATTAGACGAAAGCGAAGCAATTGACGCGGCTGCACCAGTTTTATACTTAACAGATAATTTATTTTTAACACTTCTTTCATTAGTATTTTTTGTAAAAATATATGCATCAACAAGTGGTTCATTTGCAGCAATCGGAAAATTAAATCCAATATAATTATAATATTTTTTTCTTGATAAACACCATCTCATCGCAAGAACTTCGCCAAAATTCTTACCAATAATATTAATATCTTTTTGATATAAAGAATTTTTTAATTCTGTTATTTGTTTAGAATATGGAATCATTAATTCTACTTTATCAATTTTAAATTTCATATATCTTGTTTTTATTGTTTTATTTGTATTTCTAGTTGTTGCAACAAGATTATATAAATTTTTACAAAATGTAACTGCTTCAATCGGTCGTTTAGATATTGATAAAGCATGATAAACATCAGAATCAAATTTATTAATAGATTTATAACTTGAATATGTTAATCCAAGTTGTTGTGGCGTAAAATCTTTATTGTTTAATGTTCTGTCTATAGTTGTAACATTCGTAGTTAAAAATTCATTTAACTTCCATTCATTATTTTTAGAATCAATGAAAACTATATTTTTTGAATAGTTTTCATTAATGAGAGTTGAATTTTTAACAAAATATTCATTTAAACCATTAATTCCAATTTCTTTGCCATTCTTATCATTAATTTTAACAATAGTTATAGATTGGCCGTTTGTTGTTTTTATAACAGACTGTTTATTGAGAAGTAATTCTTTAAATTTTTCGTAATATATAAATGTTCCATCATCATTTGTATATTTTCGTAATTTTTTTAAAGTTAAACCGGCCACAATTAAAAACTTCCCATATTATCTGGTCCGTAATCTTCTACTGACCATAATTCATTTCCAATTTTTTCAACTCTAGGTTCTTCCTGCGGCATATCATAAGTTGATATAATACCAAATGGAACTAATTCATCAAATATTTGTTCATCTGATAAATCTCGTAATGTATGCATAACATCTAAATCATTAATATTTTTAAAAAATGTATCTGTTGTTAACCATGCAAATAAAACAAGTGCCATTACTAAATCATCATGTTTACCCGGTTCTGCTTCATATGATTTACCTTTTTTAACAAATGAAGATAATTCATTAATAGTTTCAACATCATAAATTGTTAATTTACGTTGTTCAATTAATAATTTTAACATAGAACAACCTAATGCTTTAACTGTAATAGTTGTTCTTATACCTCTATCAACATTTCGACCGTAACCTGCTGATACACGTTTTCCTTTTGTACCGGCTGATTCTGTTGAAATTAAATTTTCATAACCATAATCAAAATATAAGATATCTGCAACTTGACCGCCAATATCATTAATTTCTATTAATGTATACGCTTCATTATATGCTTTTGCTGTATTATAGATAAAAGCAGCAAAATCAGTTGGTGTAATCAGATTATTTCTAAATGTTGCAACTTGTTTATATGGAATTTGTGTAATATCAATAACATGAAAAGTTGAATAATCAAGACCTTTACCTCTTGATACATCGCATGTCATTGCGTATATTTTATCTCTAACAGGTTCTTCATATATTCTATATCCGTAAGAAATATTTGTGCGAATTGGTTTATACTGTAGAGCATCCGCTTTAATGTTTTTCATAGCGGCACCAGAAATTAAATTATCTGATGAACCTAAAAATGACACGCAAAATTCTTGAGCAAAACGTTCTAAATCATTATTTAGAGTTGCAAGAGTTGCTTCTTTCCATTTTTCATCACGCCCAGGTACATCGTCCCATTTAACTTCAATTAGTTTAAAACCATTAATACCTTTTCGTGCACCTTCAACATATTCATAAAAATGATTTAAACCCTTTGGCGTTGATGTAAAAATAAGTTTAGAAGTTTTACCTGATGAAATTACTGGCAAAACTGACGCTGAGAATTCATCCCAATTTTGTACGAACGCCTGTTCGTCAATATATAACATATTTGCAGATTTACCACGAATTGCATCTGATGAAGTTGCAGCTGCAGTAACTTTAGAACCATTTTCAAATTCAACACTCATTTTGTTCCATTCAACTACGCCGCACTTTAGCCAATGCGGCAAATATTCATAAGCAAGTTGAACACGACTTAAAACTTCTTGAGCTGTTGCTGCTTTATTTGCAAGAACGAATACTGATTTATGTTCATTAAACAAAACATAATGCAAAATAATAACAGTCGCAATAGTAGTTTTACCAATCTGTCTGGACGTTGCCATTAATAATTTATTAGTATCAAGATATGCATCTGATGCTTCTTTTTGAAAATCATATAATTTAATTAATTGTAATCCATTATCTAAAGTTACAATTTTAAAATAATTTTCAGCAAAATATGATGGAGACGCCATACATTTTCTATATTCATCAATTTGGTCAGCTGTCATTGAATATATTGTGCCTGCTTTTGGCAGATTTGCGTTTCCGTTATAACCTGATGTTGCTTGTGCCATTTTTACTTATTCTCTATTAGTTTTGTAATTAAAGACTCAAGGTGTTCTATTCTATTTTCCAATAAAGATATTTTTTCTTGGTCTTTTTTACGTTGATTTTTTTTATGAATAAAAGTCGCAAAGGCGTCCTTATCACAATTGATAACGGCGCCAACAATACGATCTTTTTTTAATTCCTGATGATCTTTAACTGAAATTAATCTAGACATTTAATGCAATTGCTCGATAATTTTTTATTTTTGGTGTTAATACTCGATTAGAAGAAGTTAAAACAATCATTACTTTAAATACGTCCCATGTATAAGTTCCGGTATTTAAAGTAAATTCTTGAGTTCTATATTCCTTTTCATTATCAGAATATAATAAAGAACCTGAATTTGGATTTATTTTTTTCCATTCTGTTTTTGTATCAATTTGTGTATTACCAACTTTGTAATAAACAAATGCAGAAGTACCAGCTGGTAAATTAGATTCAAAAAATACCTTTAATTCATTGGCCGGATTTATTAAATTAACAGTTTTTTGAACATATTTGGCTGGAGATACATCTTTATTCACATTGCCATTTTCATCAAAATAATCTACATTATTAATAATATTAAAATGCGTTTCAATACCAAGAGCATTAATATTCAACATCGGTGAAATATTGACATCAGATGTTGTCATTGGGCAATTAATAGATATTCCACCATCTTTATCTTGTTTAGTAACAAAAATTTGTTTTAAATCAACAATTTCATCTGGACCTAAATCATATTCAGTTTCATTTATATTTTCATAGTTACTTTGAGTTCGCCCTTTCATTAAATATCCAACTGATGTATTATCTAAAACAATGTCGTTAGACAATAATTGAGCAGCAGAAAATGCATTAACCCAACCATGAACATAAGATTGTGTTCCGCCGGCAGAACCTGTTCCGGTAGCTAAAGTTTGTACATCAAATGTAATATATGTCGGCGAATAATTTTTTACTTTTAATTGTACTCCAGAAATTTCAGATTTTAAAATACCAAATAATTTTGCTTCTACATCATCGCCTAAATATATTGTGAAATTATCATCAAACACCCAACCATGACCTTCAATATATAACGTAACTTCTTTTGAACCTTCAGTAAATTTTAAAGAATTTGGTGGCAAAACTTTTGTAAATGGATATCTGTAAATATCTTTTGCTGATGAATTAACAAATTTTACATTACCTGAATTTTTAAATTTACATCTATTAATTTTAAATTTAATATCTTTTGTCTGTTCAGCTGTCCATGTTGTTGAATTTTGCGAAATAAACATTGAACCAAGATATGGCTGTTTAGAAATTAATTCACCAGTTGGCTCGCTATAATCAGTTGGCAAGAATGCCTTTTTACCTAATTCTGAACACCATATAGAAGTTTTTGTTGTATTACATGTTACAACAAAACAATATTCAGCATTTGATGGTAAAAATATCGGTGTATAAAAATCAAACTTAGTTGATACTGAACCATTAACAGATGATTTAATATCAACACCTGATTTTTTTGACCATGCATATTCATATAAAATAGATGAATTTGGATATCCATTTGTCATACCACGAATTTCAACCATAACTTCATCATTTGCATCAACATCAAAGAAATATAATTCAATTGATTTTAAATAAATCCCATTTGCTGAATCGACCGTATCACACACAAATGATTGCGCAACCGGATCATGATATATATATTTTTTATGTTCTTCTCTAATATTAATATGTTTTTGTATATTTGTAACAGTATTATAGGTATTTGTAGTCGTTATTTCATTTTTAAAACCTACAGCCGTGTATGTACCAATTGCTTCAGTTGTTGGAGCAATATTTGAATCATTGGAATCAGTGAAAACTAAATTTCTTACTCCTGTTTTAAATCTGCCAGCTGGCAAATCAAAATAACCAATTAAAAATCCATTTTGAGATGTTTGTAATTTTTTACCAGATTGTTTATTACCATAAATTTGAGTAATATATTCAGTAACATCTTCGCCATCAAATTTAGCAAAAATAATTGCGTTTGGTCGTAAACCTGACGCCGTAAAGTAAATGCGCCGCATTCTCATATACGGAATAATTGAAGTTTGTTGTGTTGTTTGCGACGTAACAGTGGTTGTAGAAGCAGAAACGGTTGATTCTGTTGTTATAGTATCTGTTTTTTGGTGAATAAAATCGGAAAATCCAATACTATTAGGAATTTTTTGTACAGTTTCAACAGAAGATGTTCGTTTACCTGAATTATTTACCCACGTATTAGTTGAATTATATGAACTTTTGATATTTGGTTCTTCCAAAATAGTTGTCCATGTAACATCTTTTAACATAGATAAATCAACTAAATTCGTTCTTTGAACGCTATTATTTTGCAATAATACACCTGATGTTATTGCATTTAAAGGAAACATACTGCTGAATTCTAATTTAGAAGAATTCAGCACACTTTGAATTTCAGTTAATTTTATTTTACCATCCATTTGGAGACCTATTATTTGTGTTTGTACCAAAATCTACATTAATTTCCGTTCGTGTGATAATCGGATCTAATACGTTTGTAGATGCTGTGTAAATATTATTTGTGTATTTGTATTCTTCTTTCCAAACATCCTCAGATGGATTTAATGCAATTGTTCCTGTTCCATAGGAATATGTAAGCAACGGTTGAATTTTAATAATTGATGATCCTAAATCCTGAGATATAAATGGAACTTCTTCATAATCTAAAGTAATATATCCAGAATCGCTATGATATCTAATTCCGTTTGACTGACTTTCAACAATATCTAATGAATGAAATTCAGCAATATCTTTTGGTCGAATTAACGGATCTTTTAAATCTGTTGCAACACCATATAAAGAATCTGATATATCACCAGTTACAGAAGTTGAAAAATTATCTACAATATATCCTGATTTAAATTTATCATAAAAATTTATCGATGCTGTATCTGATTCTAATTTATTTAATAATGTAACTTCTTCAACATTTGTAAGTCTAGCATCTAATTTACCAATATCTGACATTGTGTATCGTTTATGATTGATTTTTGTAGATACTACAGAATTAATGCCAAATGTATATGGTTGCACATACAAGGTATATAATGTAATTGCATCTTTTAATTCAACTGGCAATTTAGGATTAAATGCCGCTTCCCCTTTTACCAAAACGAGATTACCTGCTGATGTAACCATAACCCTATCATATCTAGCAAGATAATAAACTACTTTTGAATTCATTAGTGAATTCAAACCAGGAAATCCTGATGCATTTGATTGTAAAATATTATTAGTACTATCAATAGTTGTTCTAAAATCTACGGCACCACCCAAAAATATATTTTGACCTGATGAAGTTTGATAAGTTGGGATGTCCATATAATTAATATTTTTATATGAATCAACCGAAAAGAAATCACCTGAAGCTGAATGACTAAAATATTGATATTTTATAGAAAATATATCATTTGGTCCAATAGATTGTCCAGATTTTAATCGGATTTTTGCTTTTCCATAATATGCATCATTTGCACCAGTATGAAATTCAAATTTAGATGTTACATCTAAATTATTTTGATTAATAACTGATAATAATTTAAAACCATCTGAATACGATAATTCAGTTTCCCCCTGTAAAATTTTACTCGCATTAACAGTGTCAGTATAATCACTGAGTGTTTTAATTTTTACAGTTGGTTTTGAATAAACTTTAGCAATAACTTTAACTCGTTTTGATTGTGTACCAGAATATAATCCCGATACCGATAATGTAACTGATGTTTTATTTGCTGAATTATTAAATGATACATTACCAGATGGAACCCCTGAACCAACATTCTCTACATAAACATAATAATCGTTAATATATGGAGAAAATTGTTCATTTGAGTTTTCGTTATTCAAAGTTATATTTGAACCGACTGAATTTACAGTATATGTTTTATATGTTGTAAAAGTGGTTGGAATAACAGTTTGTGAAAAACCAAATGGTAGTGGATATACCAATATAGAATTATAATTATTGATATCTGATGATACAAAATTCGATGCAAAAGCAACTAAATTTATTGAATTACCTGATGAAATAACTTTAGAAACTTGAGCAAAACCATTTTGACTGATAAATTTAACATTAGTAATAAACAATTTAATATTTGTAGAACTTGGTTCAATACCAATTACATTTGCAGATCCAATAATATTATTAGAAGCATTTTTAAAATTTAATTTTTCCCCAAGAGTTACGTCGCCGCTGGTAGGTGTAACTATAATAGAATTAGAATAAATTGTTTGAATATTTGTGGAATCAATTGTTCCAGTTTCACGTGCTTTGGGCTGGTCTAATTTGGTTGTACCATCAATACGAACTTCCCATCCGCGAACATACGCAACGCCTGGGTCAAATTGTAGGCATAAATAATCTTCACGTCCACCATCTTCTAAAGTATAAACACCATTATTAGTTTCATCTTTAAGATGTTCTCTTACGTCCATATCAAATGTATCAACAACATAATCTCCAGATTCATCATAAGTACGTCTAGCTAAAATTGCTAAAATAGATGGAAGAATTGAATTTTCTTCTTTTGGTTTTACAGCAATTTCATCCTTTTCAATAGTAATAACAGTTACAAAGTTTTGAAGTTCAGGTAAAGGAATATCTGCTTTATTTGCTAATAATCCAAGAATCTGATAACGGTGAGCGCCTGGGGCAGATTCATTCGGAGAACCTAAAGCATTATCATATAATGAATTATCTGATTCTGGTGTAATAACATTTTCTACAATTTTTAAACCAATTGTATAATTTTTTAAATCAATGTCTTCAGTATTATATTTGCTAAGAACTAATGCTTGTTCTGGAATTCTGACAAATGTTTTTTTAATATAAAAGATACCTTCGGAAATGGTAACAGCTGTTCCAAATCCTGTCCAATTATTTGTTGACGCAGTTTTAACAAATTCTTTTGAACCGTCGTTAAATGTAATAACAAGTGTATCATTTTGTTTTGGTACGGTTGCACCTGAATCTGGTGCAGATGTATTATATTTTACATATAATGTGGCCGGATCTGAATTTTCAATATTTTGAGCAAATAAAATATTACCTTCAATACCATCAGAAGAAACAAAAGACGCGTCTATATAATTATCAATATTATTTGATAATTGAAAATTTGAAGCAAGCTGAATATATGCAATTTTTTTATTATATGATGCTTTTGCGCCTACAACAGACGATTTATCTGTTACAATGTAATCAGAAATAACACTGATTTGGTCTTGTAAAATAGTTTGTAGCTGATTTAATTCACGAGTCTGTACAGAATATGATGGTCTGAATAAAATTCTTTGAAAATTTTTGCTTGCGTCAAAATCATCAAAGTATGGCGATTTATTAAAAGTTCTTAATGCAGAATTAACCATAATTTCGTTTCCTAAAAATTTAGAATAATTTTATATGTATCTTCAGAATATTTATAAAGTTTATTTGACTCAAGTAACGATTCAAGATAAAGTATATTGATATTTTTACGAATATTTGGTGTATACATAACCTGTAAAATATTTGCTGAAATTGTATTATTATTTTTTAATTTTATTTCAGTGTTAACACCAATATTTCCAGATATATTATTAAAAAATCCGGATAAAAATAATTTTGATTCTGTTCCTGATTTTTCAACCGAAATAATTTTGTAAGTTTGAGTGTTATTTACAATTACTTCATCACCAATATTAAAATTAGTTGAATTAATAAGAATTTTATATCCAGTAAAAATATTAGAAATAATTTCAGTTCCTTCAGATTGTGAATATAACTTATTCGCAAATCCTACTTGGTTATATTCAAATTCATCAGGTATATTTTCAGATGCATGATTTGTTAATATTTTTGAAACCACAATATATTTTACATTCAATTCATCAAATAAATTTGAGCCATGTCCAGTTTTATTAGAAATAAATGCAGTTGCATTTGCGTTAGAACCATTACCTGTAATACTTAAATTGCAATATGTATACCCATATCCATGATTAATAACATTTATTTTTGTTAATTCGCCGTTAATAATAACCGGTTCAAACTTTGCATTATAACCATCGCCATCAATTAAAACCTCAACAGTTGAATATCCTGAACCTGTGTTATTAACTGTTATATAATCAATAGAACCAGGAACTGCGTATCGTTCCGTCGTAGAAATTTCTTGATTATCTTTAAAATTAACTGGAACTTTATCAATTGTTAAAAAATTTTCAATTTGATAATTGTTTAAAGAATATAAAAATTTCCATGAATACCCATCTGAATATGTAACTATTTCTGAAATATTATTAGATGGTTTAATTAAAGATTTTGAATTATTATTATTTGAAATACATTTATAAACATCAAACGAAGATGTTAAAACAATTTCACCAACTTGAAAAATTACACTAGAATTCCAATCAAGTCTATCATAAGCAAGTGTTAATTCTGATTTTGAAATATTAAAAAATTCAATAATATCTGGATTTTGTGTATATGAATTTGAAAGAAACATGAATACATTATTTCTTTTTAAAAATTCATAGACTGAATTTGCTAAAATATTCTTTGAATTAAGATATGTTACAGACATAAAAAAATACCTACATAAAATTATATAGGTATTTATTTTAAAATTATTTAGCAATAATTCCAGCGTCTCTTAAACTAGATAATAATAAATTAAATTTAATTAATAAATCATCAATATTTATTGCGTTTTGCACAGTTACTCCGGTTTTAGAATCAATTATATTTTTAAGATACCAAATATTTTCAGCAAGTTGACGTGTTGCAAGATTTGCGTTGCCATTTGGACCAGCTGAAATTAATTCACCGGGCTCAACTTGATTAATTTCATCATTCCATTGTGGAGTAATAGATAAACTTGACATAAGAAAAAGACCTTTATATAAACTTTATTGTATTTATATAAAGGTTTTTCTATTGTAAAATAAATTTATTTTAATTTACTAAATAACTTTAATGGTAATTATTCCACTCGCGATATCAACAGCAGCCCCAGTATCATTGCGATGATAAACCGTTACCGTATCAGTCGCAGTTACCTCGCCCCACATACGAGTGCCTTGTAACGGGTTACTAAATGATACGGCCACAGTATCTCCAACAATCGCACCTGTGAGCGTTACTACTGTACTTTGTTGGGCGGCTGTAGCAAGCGATGGTGGGTCGTAAGTTACTGAATTTTTAATTTGCGATGGTTGCGTAATCACAGTTGCTCGATAATTGTTACCATCGACTGCATATACATAAACCAAAATTGCTTTATCATACTTAGATGCATCAATCGTTATTTGAGCTGCATTATTAATTTTACCGCCACTAGGTGCTTTTATTGTAATTGTACCAGGTGCAGTTGCCCCGTAAGTTCCTGCAAATACATACAAGGCAGATGATTTAGCAAACAGTCGTTTTTTCTCTAAATCTTGGGCTAAAGTTAAAGTATACTCATCCCAAAAAGTAATAAAATGCACTTTTGATGGATTTGTCAAATCCCCTGTGGGTATATTATATGCGGCGTTGTAAGTGGCATTGTTAAGTGTTATATCGCCAAAAGCGTATTGCCAACTGTTGTAAGCCAAAGTATCGTTATATATTCTAAATGCAGCAAGGCTAATGATTTTCTTCGGGTTTAATGCAATCTCAGTCAGTACAGGCATTGCACATATGTCACTAGCCCAACCAAACGCTATATCGACCA
>VNIV01000131.1_pt1 | contig 14695 bp, 12 predicted proteins | sample 7248611 | NCBI WGS metagenome assembly VNIV01 (sample SAMN12251775, study PRJNA551026) | human skin metagenome | isolation source: skin samples from healthy patients | host: Homo sapiens | place: France:Paris | reverse complement strand
TAATCTGTCCGAGCGACCTCAAACCATGTGGCATAATTTCCGTGATAGATAACACCCATTTTATCTGTTTCTTGATACCTTGCTTCAATTTCAGTTAAACTGTAAATCATATTATTGTCCTTCTTTCAGCTCTACTTTTCTCAATCTTAAATTAGCATAACACAAAAAAACCATGCCAACACAATGGTTAGCACGGCAACTATATGTCATTTATAATTCTATTAATATTGAATACTAATTATTGAGCTAATTTATTTCTTAATACCATTTGCAAAATACCACCATGGCGATAGTAATCTAATTCAACTAATGAATCAAATCGCACAATTGCTTTAAAATTAATAACTTCGCCATTTTCTTTTTTAGCTTCAACTGTTACTAAATCATGTGGTTGCACATCTTCAGAAATATATACCGAGATTTCTTCTCTACCATCAAGACCTAGAGAATCTGCTGACTCACCTTGTTGGAATTGAAGTGGTAAAACACCCATCATAACTAAGTTAGATCGATGAATACGCTCATAGCTTTGTGCAATAACTGTTTTAACTCCAAGTAAATTTGTCCCTTTAGCAGCCCAGTCACGTGATGAACCCATACCGTAATCATTACCTGCTAAAATCGCTAATCTAGTGCTATCTTCTTTATATTTCATTGCAGCATCATAGATTGGTATACTTTCTTCAGTTGGCCAATAAGTAGTAAAGCCACCTTCTGTACCTGGAGCAAGTTGGTTTTTGATACGAATATTCGCAAATGTACCACGTACCATTACCTCATGGTTACCACGACGGGAACCGTAAGAGTTGAAATTACGAATAGGTACATCATGATTTAATAAATACTTACCAGCTGGTGTATCCTTACCAATAGCCCCTGCTGGAGAAATATGGTCTGTTGTAACTGAGTCACCAAATTTACCTATAACTCTTAAATCTTTTAATGGTTCTATTGTTCTAGGCTCTTTTGATAAACCTTGGAAGAATATAGGACTTTGAATATATGTTGAATTTGGATCGAAATCATAAAGTGGTTCATCAGTAACATCGATTTCATTCCACATTTCATTATTATTGTATACATTTTTATACTCTTCTAAGAATAGTTCAGGTGTAACAACTTTATCTACTGTATCTGATACTTCTTGAATTGAAGGCCAAATGTCTTGTAAATAAACATCTTCACCATTTTTTCCTTGACCGATTGGTTCATTTTGTAAATCAATATCTACAGTACCTGATAATGCATATGCTACAACTAACTGTGGCGATGCTAAATAATTAGCTTTAACTAAAGGATGAATACGCCCTTCAAAGTTACGGTTACCAGATAACACTGAAGTAACTAATAAATCCTCATCAGCGACTGCTTTTTCAATTTCAGGTAATAAAGGTCCTGAATTACCAATACATGTCGTACAACCATAACCAACTAAATTGAAGCCCAAGTCATCTAAATATTCTTGTAATCCAGAATCTCTCAAGTACCCAGTAACAACTTTAGAACCTGGTGCTAAAGAAGTTTTAACAAATTCAGGTACTTTAAGTCCTTTTTCGACAGCTTTTTTAGCAACTAAACCAGCCCCCAACAAAACATATGGGTTAGATGTGTTCGTACAAGACGTAATAGCAGCAATTGCAATGTCCCCTGTTTTCATTGTTACTGTTGAGTTATTATTAAAATTAATTTCGGCCTTCTTATCAAATTCACTTTTATCTAGACCATGTCCTTGATTTCCTGCAGGAGCAGTAACTGATTTTTCAAATTCTTTTTTCATATCACTTAAGAAGATTAAATCTTGAGGTCGCTTAGGACCTGATAATGAAGCTTCTACAGTGGATAAATCTAAATCAATAACATCAGTATATTCTGGATCTTCTTTTTCAACATCAAAGAACATGTGGTTCTGTTGTAAGTATTCTTTAACTAATTCAATGTGCTCATCTTTACGTCCAGTCAATTTCATGTATTTAAGTGATTCTTCATCTACTGGGAAGAATCCACAAGTTGCGCCATATTCAGGAGCCATGTTTGCAATTGTAGCTCTATCAGCTAATGGTAAATGTTGAACACCTGGACCAAAGAACTCTACAAATTTACCTACTACCCCTTTTTTACGTAATTCTTCAGTCACACGTAGAGCTAAATCAGTTGCAGCGGAACCTTGAGGTAATGCGTTTGTTAATCGCACACCAATAACTTCAGGAATTGGGAAGTAAGAAGGTTGACCTAACATACCAGCTTCAGCTTCAATACCACCAACACCCCAACCTAGAACACCAATACCATTAATCATAGTTGTATGAGAATCAGTACCGACTAATGTATCTGGGAAGGCAGTTTGTTCGCCATCAACATCTCTTACATGAACAACATTGGCTAAATATTCTAAGTTAATTTGATGAACGATACCTGTTGCTGGTGGTACAGCATTATAATTATCAAATGCTTTAGTTGCCCAGTTCAAAAATTGATAGCGTTCATAATTACGTTCAAATTCTAACTTCATGTTTCGCTCTAATGCTTCAGGATTTGCATAACTGTCAACCTGTACAGAGTGATCAATTACTAAATCAACTGGTACTTCAGGATTAATTTTATTAATATCCCCTCCCACATCGTTCATAGCTTTACGTAATGAAGCTAAATCAACAACTGCAGGTACACCCGTGAAATCTTGTAAAATTACTCTCGAAGGTTTAAAAGGTACTTCACCTTCATTGCCTTCCTTTCCAAATTCACTTAATGCTTTAATATGGTCATCTGTAATGACAAAGTCATCTTCTTGACGTAAAACAGATTCCAATAAAACACGAATAGAATAAGGTAATTTTGAAATTTTAGTTAAACCTTGTTCTTCTAACGTATTTAAATCATAATAAGTATATGATTGATCATTTAATTGAAAATGTTTCTTTGATTGTTCTTTAATATTAGAAGCCATTTAATATCCCCCTTGATATTTCTATATATTTATATGCCATTAATTAAATTGTATTATTATATGTTTATCAAGACAACTATGTAATATCAGAAAACATCTCATTTTCATTTTGTATTTTTAATCAGATTAGATAAGTAAAAGTTATCATTTAACATTAGTGCAATAAGTAAATATTATTAATCGAGAATAGTTATCATTCACATTTAGAGACATTTCATTTTTAAAATAAAAACCAATAAGTATGTGTGAATAAGACATACTTATTGGTTTTATTTAAAAAGCTTTAATTTTCTTTTTCTTTATTTCGTCTAACTTCTCTTTTTTCTAAAATATCCGATTCATAATCCTGTTGTTGATATTTCACATACTCTTGTAAACGATTTTTATTAGGTGTCAGCGTTAAGCCAAGGAATTTACGCTCTTGGTTGGCATCTTTATAGAAACTAATCATCATCATCATAACTACGAAAGAGAATGGGAAGGCACTTATAATTGCCGCACTTTGAATAGCATTTAAGGCTTCAGAACCATCGCCGCCGCCAGCTAATAATAGAACAAATGCAATAAGTGCTTGAGCAATTCCCCATGTAACCTTGATTATGCTGCTTGGATTTAATGAACCAAATGTTGTTTGCATACCTAAAACGAAAGTAGCTGAGTCAGCTGAAGTAACGAAGAAAGATGCAATTAATAATAACGCAATAATCGATAGTACAATCCCTAAAGGTACGTGATTGAATACACCAAATAATTGTGTTTCAGGTGACATTTTGAATAATTCAGGATGTTTCTTACCTGTTTCAATTCCTAGTACTCCAAACACACTGAACCAAATAAAACTAACAAGTGCAGGAACTAATAATACACCAGAAATAAATTCTCTGATTGAACGTCCCTTAGATACACGAGCAATAAATACACCAACGAATGGACTCCAACTTAACCACCAACCCCAATAGTACAATGTCCAAGTTTACATCCAATCACGTTTTTGCCCATTTAATGCTGCAGTATCCAAACTATTAAATAAGAATGTATTTAATAAACTACCTGTAGAGCTTGTCATCATATTTAGGATTAATACTGTAGGACCAATAATTAATGTAACAATCATTAGTATTGCTCCTAAACCAATATTCAAGTTACTCAAATATTGAATACCTTTACTTAACCCTGACCAAGCACTAGCAATAAATAAAATTGTTACAACAACAATAATAATACCTTGAACGAAAATATTATTTGGTATTTTAAATAAATAATGTAAACCACCATTTATTTGTAAGGCACCCATTCCTAAAGATACTGCTACACCAACTAGAGTAGCAAATACTGAAAGAACGTCGATTAAAGTTCCTATAGGCCCTTCTACTTTATTACCTAAAATTGGACGTAATGTTCTTGAAATTAATCCAGGTTCTCCTTTACGGAATTGAGAATAAGCTAAAGCAAGTGCTACAACACCATAAATAGCCCAAGCATGGAATCCCCAGTGGAAGAAAGTTGATCTTAATGATTCAGTATAAGCTTTAGTAGTTTCTGGATTAGCAGTTGGTGGAGAGGCAAAATGAGCCATAGGTTCAGCAGCTCCGTAGAATACTAATCCAATACCCATTCCAGCACTGAATAACATTGCAAACCATGAAATAGTGTTGAATTCAGGTTTATCATTTGGCTTACCGAGTTTAAGTTTCCCAATAGGACTGAAGATTAAGAAGATACAGAAGAACACGATAATTGTAATTAAAATTAAGTAATACCAACCTAACTTATCAGTAATCCACATCTTAACTACATTAGTAACACTATCGAATTTTTCAGGCCAGAAAGCACCTATAATTACGACAATAGCAACGATAATCGAACTATAGATGAATACTGAAGAAAACATTTTATTTTCCTTCTCTTGAGAAGAAGAATTCATAATTAATTACTCCCTTCATCCAATTATTTAATTTTCAAAGTAGTAAAATTAAAAATTATAACTTTACTAATGTACCTTTATAGAGTAACAAACGTCTTAAACTTAATCAAATTTACATAATTATGACATTTTCTAAAAATATTTATATGTTGTATAATTGTTATTATATTTTAATAGAAAGGATTTGTATTATGCTTAAAGAATTTAAAGACTTTGCACTTAAAGGAAATGTACTAGATTTAGCAGTTGCAGTAGTTATGGGAGCTGCATTTAATAAAATTGTTACTTCCTTGGTTCAATACATAATCATGCCATTAATTGGCAAAATTTTCGGTTCTGTTGATTTCGCTAAAGACTGGTCTTTTTGGGGAATAAAGTATGGTCTTTTCATACAATCTATAATTGATTTCATTATTGTTGCTTTTGCTTTATTTATTTTTATTAAGATGGCTAATACAATTATGAAAAAAGATGATGATGATGAAATTGAAGAAAATACTGTTTTATTAACAGAAATTAGAGATTTACTTAGAGAAAAATAATATGTAATTAAGTACATATCAGACTAAGGCAATTACCCCTGCCTTAGTCTTTTTCCTTGTTTCTCAATTTTTCTAAATCTTGTACTACTATGATATTAACTACTAGAAGCCTCTAAAATCAATGGAATACGTTGTTTTAATTCACTTATATGAGAAATGATGCCTACCATTCTACCTGAGGATTTCAAATTAATTAAAGTATCAATAGCTGTTTCAAGTGTTTCTTGATCTAGAGTTCCAAAACCTTCGTCTATGAACATAGATTGTAAATTAATTCCACCAGATTCTTGTTGAACAACTTCACTCAATCCTAAAGCTAATGAAGCTTGGAATGTTTCACCACCAGAAAGCGAACTGATATGTCTAGATTTATTAGAATGAAAATCAAATACATCAATTTCTAATCCACTAAACCCTTGTGAAACTGCTTCTCTTCTGACTAATTGATAACGATTGCCACTCATTACCGACAATCTTTGATTTGCTTGTAAAATGATTTTTTCCAAATAATAAATCAATACATAATTTTCGAGCGTGAGTTTACGACTATTTTTTCCTGAGAGAATTTCAGTTAATAAAAATATTTCTTTCTGATCTTTTAATTCATCGTTTAATATTTCAACAAATCCTTTAATTTTATTTATATTTTTTAAATTGTTTTCATTTTTATATTTTATTGCAACAGTCTCTGAATTAATTTGATCCAATTTCTGTCTTTTTAGTACAACCTTTTCTTTTAATTTATCTAAATTTTCTAATTTTTTATCTTTAACAAGTTGACTCAATCTTTCTATTTCTATTTCAAAACTTTGATATTTTTTATTAAAGTTATTGATTCTTTCTTCTATATCTTCTTTTTGATTATTCAGACATAACGCTTCTTCAATTTGCTTAACCGAGTCAAACCCTAGTTGTTTCATTTCATTTTTAATCTTTAAATCTAATTCTTCATCTTCTGTTATTACAGTTTTTAAATGCGTAACAAAATGTTGAATATTATTTTCTTCAATACTTAAATCATTGGCTGACTTAGTTATTTTTTCACTTAACTGTTCTTTAGATTCATTATGATTTTGTACTTTTACTTTTTGTTCTATATAGTATTTTTCAAATGTACTAACTGATTGAAATTCTGTATTACTTTCGAAATCGTTTATCTTAGTTTCAATTTGTTTAATCTGCGCTTCTTTATCACTTAATTTTAAATCGAGACGATGACTTTCTTTTTCAATTTCATTTTCTTTCTCTTCAACATTTTCAATCATTTTATTGTGCTCTTGTTGTTTTTGCTTCGCCTTTTCTTTTACATCTAGTTGTTGTCTAAGTTCACCTAAATTTTGTTGCTCTTGTTGTTTAAAATTCAATTCTTTTTCTCTATCTCTAAGCTCATCTAATCTACTCTTAGTTTTTATTATAGATTCTCTAATAGAAAGTTTCTTTTTTTCAAGTTGTTCAATTTTTTGTTTCTTAGTAGCAACTGAATTAAAATCGATATGTTGACCTAATGAATGAATCACATTACCACAAATAGGACACGTATCTCCTATTGAAAGAGCTGATTTAATCTCATTAACAAAAGTTTCTTTATTATTCAAATCAATCTGAGTTGAATCTATTTTCGAGATAAGTAGTTCAATATCACCTAATTTAGTTTCCAGTTCTTTTAATTCCTCATGTTTTAATAATTGTTCTTGTTGAATTTTTTTAAATTGCTGCTCCTCTTTGATATATCTTTCAGTTGCATCGATAAGTAGTTTAATGTTGTTAATCTCATTTGTATAATTATCAATAATTTCATAATCTTTAGTCTTATCACTTATTTGATTTCGCAATTTTTCTTTTTTACTTTTTAGTGTATGATAATCTTGTTTAATTTCAATGATTTTCTCTTTTAATAACGGTTTTTGTTTATAACTATCTATGAAAGTATTAATATTTTTATAAAAATTAGCATTCACTTCTAGATAATCATTGATAACTTTAATATTATCTTCATTCGACAAAAGTTTATCTAATTCTGCTTGTAATTTTTGATAATCTTGTTTAATTTCAATTTCTTTATTTTTAGTTTGTTTAATCGATGTATTTAACGTGTTTATCTCTTTTTTGACAACTTGTTGCCTTTTGTAATTATTAATAAGCACATTAGACTCTTGAATTTGCTTTAACTCTTGCTTTAAGTTTTCAATTTCAATTTGTTCTGATTTTAATTTTTCAAATTGTTCTTTTTCTCTATGTAATGCATCTAAGTTACGTTGCAGTTCATGATTAACATGATACTTATGAGTTAATTCTTCCAATTCATTTTCTATAGTTGCCTTTTCTTCTTTTGAACTCTCTAAAAATTGATTACCATAATCAACAAATTCAGGTAAAATCTGTATAATTTTATCAATTTGGGAGCTCTGCAAGCCTTTAAATTCTTCTAACTTATCACTATTAAATGCCTCTAAGTCAGTCCATAAATGATCGATTTGATTATATCTTTTTTCAATTTGAACTTTTTCATTCCTAACTTGTTCTACTAATTGATTTCTTATTTCATCAAATCTCTCGCTGTTAAATAAAGTTCTTAGTATAGATTGTTTCTCTTTACTATTAGATTGAAGAAATTTCTTAAATTCACCTTGAGGTAAAATAAAAAGTTGACGAAATTGATTTGCATCAGCGCCCATTAGTTGAATGATGAACTGATTACCCTGATTAACCTTACTTTCTCTTAATTCATACTTATCATCAACTAGTTCATAAATATCTAACTTCGCTTGAGTTTTAGTTGAGTTACCTTCTTTAATAAATGGCGCCTCCCTATGTATCTTGAAAATTTTACCATTTAAGTTAAATTCATAGGTAACACTCATCGCTAATTTTCCATCAGCAAAATGACTTCGTAAATCTCCTTCTTTTCTGCTTTTTGTAGAAGCCTCTCCATACAACGCATAGACAATAGCGTCGAATATCATTGTTTTTCCCGAACCAGTTTTACCACTAATTAAAAATAATTGATTCTCTTCGACTTGTCTAAAATCTATATTCTCCTTTAAAAAAGGCCCAAAATTATTCATTTCTAAATTTATAGGTTTCACTGTTTAAACCTCCTTTCTCATAATTTGATTTAACACTTCAGTTACTTTCTTTAATTGAATTTCGCTTAATGGCTCATCTGTCATATTTATATAAAAATTCTCAATAATTGTTTGATCATCTTGCCTTTTTATTTCTATGTTTCTAAACTCTTCACTATGATCAAAGTGAATATTAGTTAAAGCTAAAGTATTAGGATATACTTGTTTCAATTTCATCATGGGATCATTTACATGAGTAACATTATTTAATTTAAAATGGAAGTAATTATCTTTACTTTTACACGTAATTCTTTCTTGAATTATATCTTCATAATCACCTTCAATAACTTCTAATTCACGAGGAGGTTTTAAAGGTATAAAAGCACCATTCTTAATTTCATTGTCATAGATATTAACAATACGATATCCTTTCATTTGATTAATCTCTGAGAACGAATATTGCAATAATGATCCACTGTATTCAATATTATTGTCACCGATACTAAATGGGTGATGTAAGTGACCAAGCATTACATAATCAAATTGTTTGAACGATTTTCGCTGAACTGATTCAACTGTCCCAATTGTTAAAGGGCGTTCTGAATCAGATGTTTTACCACCCTCAACAGTTAAATGACTTATAAGAATATTCACTTTCTCTTTATCAATTTGAGGAGACATATAATTTAAGCAACAGCTTAATGCTTGTTGATGCGTATTAATTTCCTCGTCTTTAAAAAATTTTGCACCTCACTGACTGTAGCAAAAGGAAGTGTAAAAAATCGAACATTATTCATTTCGATAGGTTTATTGATATTTTCCAAATTTGTTCGAATATAAAGATGATTATATTCGAACCAAGAAGACCCGTAATTTAGTCTTTCTTTACCATCACGATTTCCACTTATTATGATTATTAGGAATTTGAAGATTAATATTTAGATGGGCAATTGTATTTTCAAGTAAGCCCATCGATTCTTTACTTGGATATGATGTATCATATAAATCTCCTGCAATAACTATTACATCAGGCTGTTCGATTTCCATGTGTTTTACAAATTGATTTAAAACATATTCCTGATCCTCTAATAATTGTTTACCATTTAAAATTTTACCTAAATGCCAATCTGCAGTATGTATAATTTTCATGTCCATCCTCCTGGCAGGAACATTTGTTCGTATTTTTATTATATAATCTTTTTATTTTATTTTCAAGTAAAAAAACCACTTATCTCACGAAAAATGATAAGTGGTTACGTGTATTATTTAATAAGTGTTTTCCTTAACTTTTTGTATTTATAAAGCATAGCTAATCTCCAAGGAACAATCATACAAAATGCTAACAAAAAGAACATTCCTGCGATTTCACCCGGATTGATTTCACTGCTAATGAAAATTTTAATGACAGTTCTTATGATTAATAAAGAGATTAAAATGACTGGGAATGCTTTTGATCTTCTCATAAAAATCTCGCTTCCCTTAACTTCAAATCTTGATGTCCATATTAAAACTGTTGAAAATAACACACCTAAGATTAAAGATTCCAACATTTCCATACCAGTAAGCCTAAAATATGGAACTATATACATTAAAGCTCCTGTTGCCATAAAAATTGGAGGTAATATAATTTTCTTCTGATTAACAGGAAACTTTTGAGCTTTCATTCTGATAACTATTACTATTGCCCCCATCAAAAATGCTACAGCAATAGAAAAAATTAGATAAGCCAAATTGACACCCTCTTATCACATAAACTTAATACTCTTAATTCATCACATGATAGTATATCATTATCTCTACATTTATGACTACTTTAAACTTTTTAAAACTTAAAATAATTTTTATGTCGATAATTCATATAACTATAAAATGAATTTAACCATTTACTCCAATAAAAAATAGAAACGTTACAGTATATCTGATATACTGTAACGTCCTATAATCAAGTCTCTACTCACCTTACATATTTTGGTTCATATTCTTATTCATCATTGTCATCATTTGATTAATTTTCTTTTGAGATGGTTTTTGACCCATTTGCATCATCATCATACGTAGCATTTCTTCATTGATAGGTGGGTTTTTTTTTAGATAATCTTTCATATATTTTCTTGCGAACAAGAAACCACCAATTAATCCTGCAATAAGTGCTAAAATGATTAAAATTATTGCTACCCAAATAGCCATTGTTTCACCCACTTTCTTTATCCTTTTGAATTTTACTAAATTCACTTAGTTATTTCAAGAGGTACTTAACTTATCAACTCTTGTTTTCCACAAGTAATAATAACAAATTTTGGTTTTTTAAGAAAATGCCTTTTTAAAATTTAAAAGGTTACTAACTAAAAGGTGTTTTAGCTAGCAACCTTAAGTTTCATTATGTAATTATATAGATAATTATTTTAAAGTTTGAACTTGATTTAAGATATTTTCTTTAGTAAATCCATATTTTTCAACTACTAAGCCTCCAGGAGCACTTGCACCAAAACCATCTATACCAATTACTTTACCTTCTGTACCTACATATTTATGCCAACCTAGTGGTGAAGCCATCTCAATTGCTACACGTTTAGTAATATTTGATGGAAGTACTGATTCCTTATAATCTGTTGATTGTTGTTCAAATGCATACCAGTTTGGCATAGATACAACTCTTACCCCTTTACCTTGCTTTTGTAAATCTTTTGCAGCTTCAATCGCTAAACTAACTTCTGAGCCAGAAGCCAATAATAAATACTCTGGTTGTTGATCCGTTTCAAATACAGTATAAGCCCCTTTACGAACTCCTGTTTCAACTGTCTCTTTATCAACATTCAATGTTGGTAAATTTTGACGTGTTAACACTAAAGAAGTTGGTGTTTGTTCAGATTCTAACGCAACTTCCCAAGCTACACACGTCTCATTACCGTCTGCTGGTCGTATCACATTCATATTAGGAATTGCACGTAAACCTGCTAATTGCTCAATAGGTTCATGTGTAGGTCCATCTTCACCTACTGCTATTGAATCGTGCGTAAATATAAATGTCGAATTAAGTCCCATAATTGAAGAGAGACGTAGCGCTGGTTTTAAATAATCACTAAACACAAAGAATGTAGCACCATAAGGATGCAGGCCCCCATGTGCTGCCATACCATTCACTGTAGCTCCCATTGCAAACTCACGTACACCAAACCATATGTTTTTACCTTCAGGTGTTTTTTTATTATAATCTTTTGCTTCTTTAACATTAGATTTATTTGAACCAGCTAAATCCGCTGAACCTCCGAAGAATGAAGGTACTGCTTGGCTTAATTTTTGAATGATTTCCCCAGAATCTGCTCTAGAAGCTCCACTATGTTCTAAATCATACTCTGGTAATTCTTTATGGTAATTTTTAGGAAGTTTGCCACTAATAGCTAATTTAAATTCCTCTGCTAATTTAGGAAAAGCTTCACTATACTCCTCAAGTTTAGCTTTCCAAGCATCCTCATGTTCATTAGCACGCTTTAACATCGTAGTTTGGAAAATTTCATATACTTCTTCAGGCACATTAAAACGTTTTTCTGGATCTAAACCATATGCCTTAAAAGTAAGCTTTCTTTCATCTTCACCAAGAGGTGCTCCATGTACGCCATTTGAACCAGCTTTATTAGGTGAACCAAAACCTATAATTGTTTTCACTTCGATAATTGTTGGTCCTTGTTGAGATTTAGCGGTGTTAATTGCATTATCAATCTCTTCTAAATTATTACCATCTTTGACTAAGATGTGATTCCAACCATATGCTTTAAATCTTTCCTTAGTGTTTTCAGAGAACGATTTATCTAAATCACCATCGAGTGAAATATCATTTGAATCATAAAGTACAATTAATTTATCTAACTGATTATGTCCTGCAAATGAAGCTGCTTCATGAGAAATACCTTCCATCAAGTCTCCATCTGATGCCAAAACATATGTGTAATGATTAACCAAATCAAATTGATCTTTATTAAATTTACCTGCTAAATGATTCTCTGCTAATGCCATTCCCACTGACATTGCAAATCCTTGTCCAAGAGGTCCTGTAGTAACCTCTACACCATCAGTATGTCTATACTCTGGATGACCTGGCGTTTTTGATCCCCATTGTCTAAATTGTTTAAGTTCTTCAAGTTCTAAACTGCCAGATACGTGTAACAAACTATATAATAGTGCTGAACCATGACCAGCTGAAAGAATAAATCTATCTCTATTAAAATAATCTTTAGATTGAGGGTTAAAATTAAGATGGCGCGTCCATAATGTATATGCCATAGGAGCAGCTCCCATTGGTAATCCCGGGTGTCCTGAATTTGCTTTTTCGATTGCGTCAATACTTAATGCACGTATTGTATCGATAGCCAATTGATCATTTTTGTTAAACATCGTTGTGTCTTCCCTTCTTCAATTATTATCTAAAATTAATTATAACTTATTTCAATTTAAAATGATAAAGAAATATCAAATAAATCCACTCAAATTGCTACCTTCTGATTATTTCTTGTCAATTTATTCATTATTATTTTTACGCTTCTCAGCTTGAATTCTTTTTAGTTTCTCAGGTGTAACATCATTTCCTTCTGGGTCAATGACTTTAGTACTTTCTAATTGTTGTTTAAACCCTTTTCTAAATGAATCTAAATATTGCTTTCTTAATTTAGATTGTTCTTTAGCTTCTTCATTCGTTAACCCTTGTTCTCTTTTCTTTTTAGCTAACTCATTAATTCTCTCTATATTTAAATCTTCTCTAGACATATTAAATCACTTTCCCTTCTATCATTAATTCTTTATTTTAACCAAAATTTACACCTGTTAATTCTTGAGTAGAATATATCAAAAAAATGAGCATAACCAAATTGTTACGCTCATTACTATAATCAATCTATAAAATAATTAACAAGACTTAATTTACCAATGCGAACACAGACGTTTTTTCTGTTCGGTATTTTGTTTGTCTTTAAAGTTATCATCTAATTTATTAGTATCTTTCTGATGAATTTCGTGATCAGTCATTTCGTACGTTTGTTCTGATTGGACATTTTGGTTTACACTTAAAAAGAAAGTTAAAAATACTGCGCAAGATAATAATATAATAGCGATATATGTTAAAAATTTTTGTTTATTTATGAATAACATTTATTCTCACTCCTGGAATATTTGTTTGTATAAACAATTTAACAGAACAAACGTTCTCTGTCAATAATAAAACGAACAAATGTTTGTTTCAGATCTCAAATAATGCTATAATAAATTTAAATAATTAAAAGGAGTGCCTACATATGAGAGAACTCACAAAACGTCAAAGTGAAATTTATGATTACATCAAACATATTGTTCAAACTAAGGGATATCCACCAAGTGTAAGGGAAATTGGTGAAGCAGTTGGATTAGCATCAAGTTCAACTGTACATGGTCATCTATCAAGATTAGAAGAAAAAGGTTATATCCGAAGAGACCCTACAAAACCAAGAGCCATTGAAATTGTAAATGATCAATTAGATGAGGTTAATGTCGAAGAGACTATCCATGTACCTGTTATTGGTAAAGTTACAGCAGGTATTCCCATTACTGCAGTAGAAAACATCGAAGAATATTTTCCATTACCAGAACATCTAACTTCAACTCATAATAGTGATATTTTTATTTTAAATGTAGTTGGCGAAAGTATGATAGAAGCAGGCATTCTAGATGGAGATAAAGTAATTGTACGTAGCCAAACTATAGCTGAAAACGGAGATATTATAGTTGCAATGACTGAAGATGAAGAAGCCACTGTCAAACGTTTTTACAAAGAGAAGAATCGATACCGCTTGCAACCAGAGAATAGTTCAATGGAACCTATTTATTTAGACAACGTCATTGTTGTAGGTAAAGTGATAGGATTATATAGAGAGATGTAACTAGTAACAACAGTTCTCTTTTTAAACATAGACCTCCTTTACTCATATAAATTAGAAGACTCGCTAACCTAAAATTAGCGAGTCTTCTCTTTAATATTCTTTTTTAAAATTTCTTTTACCTTATCTAATACATCTGGATTCTTTTTATTTTTAATTTTCATGTTATCTACATCCTTACGGGTTAAATATACCCTTCTGTATCAGAGATAAACGTTTAACTTGTATAATTTTCAATCCAAAATGGTTGTCTATCATCATTAAAGTCTACACCTAAACCTAAATTTTTAAACTGATGGTTTAAAATGTTCTTTCTATGT
>VNIV01000023.1_pt2 | contig 15032 bp, 17 predicted proteins | sample 7248611 | NCBI WGS metagenome assembly VNIV01 (sample SAMN12251775, study PRJNA551026) | human skin metagenome | isolation source: skin samples from healthy patients | host: Homo sapiens | place: France:Paris | reverse complement strand
ACCGCGAAGTACACGACGACGAAGGCAATAGCGAGGACTGGGACCAGGCCGAGGAGGGTCAATACCTGTCGGTAAGCGCGGTTTCCGGCCTTTGGATTAGCGTCGGTGTAACGCTCAACATGGGGTTCGACCCCCGGGTTGTCGACCGGCAAGTCATCGCGTTCGGTGTATTTATCGCTCACTTCGCGCGAGCCCCCTTCCGTGCCAGCCATCCAGCGACCAGGACCAGGCCGCCGATGCCAATGATCCAACCGAATAGGCCTTCGGTGACCGGACCGATACCGCCAAGGGCAAAGCCGCCATTATTGGGTTCGCTATGAGTGGTCTGCAGGTAGCCGATGATTTCGCGGGCGTCCTGATCGGTAATGACGGACTTGGAGAACACCGGCATCTGTTGCGGGCCAGTGCGCATAGCTTCGTAGATGTGCTTGTTGGAAGTCTTCATGAGGGAGGGGGCATAAGCACCCTCGGGGAGGGCGCCACCGCGACCCTCGATGTTGTGGCAGGCCGAACAGTTAGTCTTGAACAGTTCAGCACCTCGAGCTAGTTCCTCAGCCTTCAAGTTTGAGGTATTGAGGCTCTGGGAGGAGGGGACCTTCGGTCCGGGAGCGAGGGAAGCAACGTATGCGCCAACTGAGGCAGTCTCCTCGTCAGTGAACTTCGTCTTCTTTGATGGGGCCTGGGCCTCGGGGCGCGCCATCGGCATACGGCCAGTACCCATTTGGAAGTCAACTGCGGCTGCGCCTACACCGGCCAAAGACGGGCCCTGAGTGGTGCCCTCGCCGTTCAAGCCGTGGCAAGACGAGCAGTTCTGCTGGAAGATTTCCTTGCCCCGGGCTACCTGGGTTGACGCATTCGTATCCGCGCGGCCAGAGGCCGAAGGACTGACGAAGGCGTACACGCACCCCACCAGAACCAAGGCCAGCAGCAACAGTACGGGTTTAGCTGCCCGGCTGTGCCGTTTCGTGGAGAGGAATCTCATCACCACAGTCACCTTTCTTGGAGTAGGGGCGTCAGCGCACGATGTAGATCACCGAGAACAGGATGATCCACACGACGTCAACGAAGTGCCAGTAATAGGAAACGACCATTGCCGTGACTGCTTGCTCGTGGGTGAACCGCCGAGCCATGTAGGTGCGGGCAAGGGTGAACAAGAACAGAACCAAACCGCCAGTTACGTGCAAGCCGTGGAAACCGGTAGCGATGAAAAAGGCCGAGAAATAGACGCTCGAGGAGATGGTGTGGCCTTCACCGATGAGAGTGATGTACTCCGCGAGCTGTCCAGCGATGAACACCGCGCCCATAATGAAGGTCAGGGTGTACCACTCGCGCATGCCCCAAGAGGTGATCGCTCCAAGGCCTTTGGTGCGCTTAACTTGGCCATGCTCAGCGGCGTGAACGCCCATCTGACAGGTAACCGAGGACAACACCAGGATCAGGGTGTTGATGGCGGCGGCCCCCACTGTGAGGTGAGAGGACTCGCTCTGCCAAAGGGTCTGCTGACCTGCTGTGGCCATGTCGCTGGTTGTTTGGCGAATCATGAAATACGCCGCGAAGAGTGCAGCGAAGAACATGAGTTCGCTGGCCAGCCACACCCAGACACCCATAGGTAGGGCATCGGGACGACCTGTCGGCGCGTTAAGTCGTGTCGGCGCGATCGGATGGATGGCTCCCGTCGGTCGTTGTGAAGTCTGCGCTGAAGTGGCCACGGCCTCATTATGGCTGGAAATGTGTCATTGGTCATGCTGTTTCGCTGTTCCAGTGTGATTCGAAGTTGACTGAAAGGGTTTAGATGGCACACTGTGGTAACTTGCCTACTTTCGTGATACCGCTTGTCTCAGTAGGCAGGACGGTGCTGGGCGCAGAGATAGCCCTCAGGCTGTAGCATCTGCCATGTTGCATCCGGTCGTGACCGAGATGTCAGTCCCACGCCTTCGAGGGAAAGGACCGCTCATGGGCGACAAACACGGGGAGCTGTCGGGCGCTCTCAAGGTTCTCGTCTATTCTGACGATCACGCTGTCCGCGAGCAGGTGAAGGTCGCTTTGACCGGGATGATCGCTCCGGACCTTCCGCATGCCGAGGTCGTTGAGACAGCTACTCAGGCCTCGGTGGTTGACGCCGTGAGTAGTGGTCATTATGACGTTCTGATCGCTGATGGCGAATCTGCTCCTTACGGTGGGATGGGTGTGTGCCATCAGCTCAAGGACGAGGTTGACAATTGCCCGCCCGTCGTCTTGCTGGTGGCTCGCGTCGCGGACGCCTGGTTGGCGTCCTGGTCCCATGCAGACGCCATCGCGACCCACCCTGTTGATCCGGTGGCGTTGCCTCAGACGGTGGCTTCAGTGATTCGTGGCATTCGTGGCGATGCCGCTGAGCCGCGTGAGACTGCCGGGCACCACTGAGTCCCCTGAGGTGACAAGCCCCCGCTGAACAAACCACGTGGCTCGAAAGAGGTCCATGTTCGAGGTTCCGTGTCGATGAATTCACCTGGGCTGACCTACTAGCCGATCTCGTGCCCAGGCGTGACGTCGTGCTACTCAACACTGCTGCAGACGGCCTGCAGGTTGATGACGGCGTCGTTCCACAGCTCGCCCAGAGGTTGGAGCGTGCCGCTCAATCGATTGATTCGGGAGCGGCACACGACCATCTCAACCGTTGGATATCTGTTACCCAAGGCTGATTGCTAATGCCATCCAGGGGCCCGCCCATAGGGCTGGGCCATAGGCAAATGCCGACCCCCATGGTGAGGGGCGATGTTTGCGAACAAGGGTGACGATGACGGCCACAACGGCTCCGAGGATGGTGGAGGAGAGCAAAGTCGTCATCCCGGCGCGGACGAAATCTGGGTATGGGGAGAGTACGGCCGTCGTCGCTCCCAGGAAGCCGGTGCCCGCCGCAAGCCTGACATCGCCGTATCCGAGGGATGAATTAAGTCGCCACATGAGCCAGAAGAATCCTGTTGACACTCCCGCGATCAAAACACACGCAATGAGCCACCGTGCACGTGGCGGCCGCGTCAGGACGATTCCGCTCAGGAGCGCTACCCCAGCCTCGGCTACGCAGCGACGCCATAACTTCAGTGGTAAGAAGGTCGTCGCATAATCGACGATGACCAGAGTAGTCACCGATCCCGACCAGATCCACCACACGCCCCATGCCCATGGTGGCGCGCAGACCGATGCGGCCCCGCATACGGCTGCTGTCACGGCGACGACGAAGGTACGCGTCGGGGTGGTGAGGGAGGCGTATGTGGGTTTGATTGCCAGGACCGCGTCCCCCACTTCTTCGACGGTTGGCTCGACGAGATTCGGGACCGTGACGCGTAGATGCCACAGCGCCAGGCCACACGCCACCGCGGAGCCGAGGATGATCCACATGGGCTCGACTCACATGGACGCCATGGATTCGGCAGTGGAGAGCAGGCCGCGAGCTTCGCATGCGGCCCGACTGCGTAGTCGCGTCATCTCAGTGCACATCTGTTCTTCCCCGCTCATGAGGTTCGCGGCGTAGGACATCGTTACGTCCAGCATGGTGGCGATCTCAGCAATGTCACAGCCGGCCTTGTGGAGGGCGAGGAGCCGAGCGCGCGTGCTTCCTGCTGGCACGATGCGTTCACGTGCTGCGTTGATGTCGTCGATACTGATATGCAGGATGCGCACGGCGTCGATGACGCGGATGCGGTGAATTGGACGGTCCCCCTGGCCAGCGAGTCGTTGGACGATTCGACTGGGGACATGCGCGAGCAGGGCGACGACACGCCACGGAACGCGGCATTCATGGACGAGGGAACGGACATGGAGCGAGAAAAAGCGGGCGTCGACCCATGCAGTCGACGTCTTCGAGGACTCGAGATCCATAGTGATCATGTGACAGGCCTTTCTGTCGTGGCTTGTGTCCGCACGATGTGGGCAGAACACTCTTCTAACCGGCATAAGTGCTGCCGCGGGCACTTATCGTGACATCGATAGCGTGTTGTTATAAAACTGTTACGTATCGTGTCACTTATAGTGATACATATCACAATTAACGCTAGGGTTTGTTCGGGCTGTTTCGGAATCTGAACGTTGTCATTCCGCCCCTGACGCGCTGGCACGAAAATATGCGACGACGGGGCTCGCCACCATGGTGGCGAGCCCCGTCGAGATGGCGGGAATGGCTCTCAGCGCTGGGCCTTGGTGAACCCGGCAGCCTGGGCAGCCTCCTCGGTGGCGAACCACACATCAGCAATGGTGCGGTCGTAACCACCCGAGCCCGGGACGTGGTACTTCATCGAGCGGTCGTTGCCCTTAATCACGTAGCCCTCGGGCGGGTTATCCCCGACGTATGAGGTGGCCTTATTGCCCTCATCCTTCGTGCCCTGTTCAGGAGCCTTGACCGCACCATCCTTGGTCGTGGTCTCGGAGCGGGCACCCTCGTCAACGAAAGCAGTGGTCTCGGCGGTAGTCTCCGGTGCAGCAGCAGCCGGGCCACCCTCATCGGCCATGGCGGCGACCGGGTCAGCCGGAACCGACTTGTCCTCCTTCGGCTCGGGCTTATCTGCCGGTTTGGCAACGGGCTTCGAACCGTGGCTGGTCTCGGGTTTGGGGGATGGCGTGTCCTTGAGTTTCTCGTCAGTGTTCGGGGCGGGGCTGTCGGTGTTGTCCTTATCGCCAGGGGTCCAAGAGTAGGTGACCTTGGGCTCGTGGGCTGTCCAACCGTCGTCGGAAGAGCTCAGGAAGCGGCGGCTGGCCACAACTACCGCAGCAGAAATGCCGCCGAGGACGGCGAGAGTGCCGAACACCTTGCCAAACTTGCTGCGGTGCTTGGCCTTCTTGACCGATTTCGTCTCGATGCCGGCTTTGGCCGCCAGTTCGGTCGACTCGCCCTTGAGGGCTGAGAAGGCAGCCTGTCCACGGCGGGTGGCTTCCTCAACGGCTGGGTGAGAGATGACCTTCTCGGCACGCTCCTCAAGGTCAGGCAAGACATCCTTCTGGAAGGTGTCATAAGCCTGATGAAGGGCTGGAACGACCTTCTCCTGGGTGTACTCCTTCGAGGCGTCAAGGGCCTTTTTGCTAGCCTCAACAGCCTGATCAGAGAGGGGACCAAGCTTGTCCGAGATCTGATCAGTCAGGGGACCGAGCTTGTCGTTGACTTGCGCGGCCAGCGGAGCAGCCTTGTCCTGGGCGGCGGCGAGGTATGCGGCGGCGGTCTCCAGCGCCTGGGCACGCTGCTCCTTGAGCGTGCTGGGGCTGCTTGCGGCGGCGGTCTTGCGGGAAGCTTTCTTCTTGCAGGACACGGTTCCTCCAATTCGTATGGGATATGGCTCGTGATCGAGCACCTTCCACGGTATCGACCAAATGGTCCATAGACCAGAGATTCGTGGTCCCAAACGGCGGCTGGCGGAACAATTCCGATCGGTTTGACGCAACAGTCAGTATTCTAGAAGGGACCACATCGTTTCTCACAGGAAGGCAGGCAGGTGGCCTCTACCGCGACTCTGCGCACCAATCACGGCGACATCGTCGTTAACCTCTTTGCCGATCAGGCTCCCAAGACTGTCGACAATTTCGTCGGTCTGGCCGGCGGCACGAAGGAGTACGTCGATCCGCACACCGGTCAGCCGACCACTGGTAAGTTCTACGACGGCTTGACCTTCCACCGCGTCATTGACGGGTTCATGATTCAGGGCGGCTGCCCGCTCGGCACCGGTACCGGCGGTCCCGGGTACCGATTCGCCGACGAGTTTCACCCAGAGCTCACTTTCTCGAAGCCCTACTTGCTGGCTATGGCCAATGCCGGTCCGGGTACCAATGGGTCCCAGTTCTTCATCACTGTGGCCCCGACGCCGCACCTCAACCGTCGTCATACCATCTTTGGTGAAGTCGCTGACGAAGAGTCCCGAAAGGTCGTCGACGAGATCGCCCAGGTCCGCACTGGCCGCATGGACCGTCCGGTCGAGCCGGTCGTTATTGAAAGCGTCGAGCTGGCCTGAGTAGCCAGCCTGGTAGGAATGGATACTGCCTCGAGGTGACCGCACCTCGAGGCCTTTCCAAGTATTCTGAATATTCTGATTTCCCTGTGATTGACGGTCATGAGCCAGAGGAGATTCATGCTCGACCGCTGGAGTGAACATCCCGTCCGTCCGGTTCCTGTGAGGTGTCCGGCGTCGGTAGTTATGGCCGTCGTGACCCTACTCATCGCGATCGCGGCGCGATTGACGCCGCTGTCGTCGCTGTTGGCGTCAGGGTCTGCCAGGGCTTTTGACTTCCAGGTCTGGCGGCCACTCGTCTTCTCCTTGACGACCTCCTCGGTTATCAGTGCAGTCCTCACCGGCCTGCTCCTTGTTCTCATCGGGTACCAGATTGAGCCCATGATCGGCTCAGTGCAGTTTGCGTTCCTGTACCTGTTGTGTGGCGTGGGTGGGTCAGCGGCCATCAGCCTGGCTGGGGTGCTGTACTCCTTTGAGGGGTCGATGTGCGGTCTGTTTGGGTTGATGGCGGCATCGGCTGTCGTCAAATACGTTCAAAAGCAGGACATTCGTGCCGACATCGTGTTATTAACGATGTTCATCATCTGGGCAATTGTCGTCGGTTCCAATACATGGGTCGCTGACATCGGTGCGGTCGTTGTGGGAGCCGTTTCTGGCTGGGTATGGTTGCAAACCCGGTGGTCGTCATACCGGCGCCAGTTGGGGGCGGGCTTGGCGGTCTTGGCTGTGTGCCTCGTCGCTCTCGTTGTGACCTGGGTGATGTAAGGCGGCTACCCGGGCAGCGAGATCATCGGTGTCCATCCAGCAATGGGCGGGCCAGGACCATTCTCCGATGACGTCAACTAGCCGCACCCCAGGTTCTTCAAACCAGGAAGCCACTAGCTCGGCCTCCTCAATAGTGCAGGCTGGTAGCCCGGCCGGCGGAGCAGAAACGGTTTCTGCGGTGGCACACACTGCGTCAATAATGGGCATTGGATCAATACCCAGACGGCATCGTCCAGCTCCCGCTAAGCGGCCATGTCGAATGACGTGGATCTCCCAGGAGGCGCCATCGCGCCGCGCCGCGACAATTTCAGGGCAGGACGCCAGGGAGACCAGTCGGGAACGACGTCGGGTGGCGCGCAGCACTTCTTGGGCGTCCTCGGTGAACTCTGCGGCCTCTTCGAAACGTTCTGCCGCGGACAGCCGTGCGATGCGTTGAGCAAGCCGATCAGTGAGGTCGCGAACGTCGCCAGTCATGGCGAGACGAGCAAAGCCGACGATGGCGGAGTAGTCGATGTGGGGGTCCAAACATGGGGCTGAGCAACGGCCCATCTCTGCGAGAGGACAGCCATCAGGGTGCCGTGACATAGCTCCACTGCACTGTCGCAGGCCAAAAGCTTCAGCCAGTATGATCGCCGCGCGAGTCGCTGCTTGACGGCTAGTGAAAGGGCCCCACGGCGGTTGGGAATCGCGGTGAGCTCGCTGCACGACGGCGAGTCTCGGGTGAGCCTCATGAGTGAGGGTAACCCACCACACCGATCCTTGCCGACGAGAGCGATGGTTGTAGCGCGGTTGGTGAGCGTCAATGAGGCGTAGTTCGCGTACCCCCGCTTCTAGCTGAGTAGAGCACTCGCGAGCTTTGACGCCGGTAGCTATTCGCACCATCTCGTCCATGCGGCGTCGTGTTTCCGATGCTGTGAAGTATTGGGATACTCGGCGTCGGATGTTGACCGACTTACCGACATAGAGGACCTCCGGATGTGCTGGTGCAGGTTTATCCAGGCAAAACCAATAGACTCCGGGCCCTTCGGTAAGGTCCTTAGCCCACACCCGTCGGCGACGCCGAGCCTGCGGTACCCGATGGGTCATTTCTAAGAGGTCTTCAAGGGTCGTCACGCCGAGATTGCCGACTCTGTCGATGAGTCCGTGAAGGACGTCGACGGTGGCCCTCGCATCGGCAAGGGCGCGGTGTGAGGGCGTCGTCGTGGTGTGGAATAGCCGAGATAGGGTGCTGAGCTTGTAGTTTCGGACCTCTCCGCGGGCAAGCACTGACCGAGCTAATGCGAGGGTGTCGACGACGGCTGGGTCGTCCCAGGGATAATCATGTTGAGCATAGGCGCGTTGAAGGAAACCAATATCAAAACGAGCATTGTGTGCTACAAGTGCCGTGCTGCGACTAAACTCTAACCAGCTAGGTAGTACAGCGCTCAATGATGGAGCCGAGCGCACCATGGCGTGCGTGATGCCGGTGAGGACCTGTACCGAAGCTGGGATAGGCCCGGTTGGGCAGACGAGGGTTTGAAACTCGCCTTCGACGCGGCCTCCACACACTTTCACGGCTCCGATCTCGGTGATCTGGGAGCCCTCGCTAGTACCGGTAGTCTCAAGGTCGACGACGCAGAAGGTGACTTCGGACAGGGAAGTTCCCAGGTCGTCGAAAGACGGTTGAAGGGGCACGGCGCTCATAATCGGCACGGTAGGTAGGCGTGGCGACAAAAACGCCGCGAATACAAGCAGAGTACGGAGAACAACCTAGTCAGCGCGGTATTCCATGTGGATGGAGGTGGCGAGCGAGCGTCATGGTGAGCGGTTTTTGGTAACAAGTTGCCCCGCTCCTGAGGACCGCATAAGATTCTCTCAGTCGGCAGGGATGGTCCTGGTCCGATCGACCAAATCACAGGTGGACGGATGACTTGGCTCGCACCGCGTGATGACGCGGCGAGGGGCGGTCAGGTGATGGTGAAGGGTAGACAGTGGAGCACAGGTATGGAGCTTCTCAGGTGAGCGGTGGCGCACCTCGACGTGGACGCGGCGTCGCATTTGCTGCCATTACGGGGGCAATCCTTCTCGGCACAGTGGCATCGGTTGATCCTGGGGCTCAGGCCGCTCCTGATCCTATTGATCAGGCGAAGGTTCGCTTGGCTCAGCTCGATGAGCAGACCTCGAAAGTACAGGAGGACTACACCGAGGCCCAGGCTGCCCTCGACAAAGCTCAGAAGGATCTCGATCGTTCGCAAAGAGACCTTAAGGCCCAGTCAGACAAGGTTGCCACCATGCGCAAGGCTCTCGGTCGCGTCGCGCTGAGTGACTACCAGAGCGGCGGCGGTGTCTCAATGACTACTCAGCTTGTGGCAAGTGGCGACTCTGGGCAGTTCCTGTCCAAATTGGCGACCATTCAAAACGTCACGGAGCGCACCAGCGTGCAGTTCCAGGATTTCCAGGCTGAGCAGGCCAGGCTGAAATCCATGAAGTCCCAGGCTGAGGCTGATCGCGCGACGATTGAGAGTCAGCGCAATCAACAGGCCAAGCTGTTGGCCGACGCGAAGAAGAAGGAGCAGGAGGCCAAGCAGGTTGTTGACCGTCTGACTGCCCAGCAGCGCGCTGAACTTGAGCGTCAACAAGCTGCCGAGGCCCAGGCCGCCGCTGCACATGCGGTGTCCCGGTCTACCGGACGGCCCACCGATCAGCAGAGTGCCCTGGGGCAGCCGTCCAGCAGTTCTACCCAGGCTTCCCAAACTGGTAGTCAAGTGCCGATTCCTGACCCCTCTCATGGGGTTTCATCGCGCGCTCAGAGCGCCCTCAATTTCGCGCTGGCTCAACTCGGTAAGCCCTACATCTGGGGCGGCACCGGCCCGACCGGCTACGATTGCTCTGGCCTCATGATGGCTTCCTGGGGCAAGGCTGGGGTTAGCCTTCCCCGCACCGCGGCTGCTCAGTACGCAGCCGGCACCCCCGTATCGACCTCCGATTTGCAGCCTGGCGACTTGGTCTTCTTCTACCCGGGCATTACCCATGTCGGTATGTACATCGGTGATGGCAAGTTTATTCACGCCTCCAGTCCGCGAACTGGCATCAAAGTCTCCGTTCTAGCGCAACAGCCCTCATACCAGGGCGCGCGTCGTTTCGGCTGATTTTCATTGCTTAGCGTTGGCATAGATATTGGCGGCACGAAGGTTGCCGCTGGTGTCGTAGATGAAAGTGGCCAGATTGTTCGGCGTATTCAGCGCCTGACACCCTCGCGCAGCCCCGAGGCTGTTGAGGACGCTATCGTTGAGTCGGTCCGTGAATTGGCTCGTAACCTCCCTATCTGTGCTGTAGGCATCGGGGCAGCCGGCTGGATAGACACTGAACAGGCGCTCGTGCGGTTTTCCCCGCATTTAGCATGGCGTAATGAGCCGCTGCGCGATCGTCTGTCTGAGCGCATCACTGTGCCTGTTCTCGTCGATAATGACGCCAATGCGGCTGCGTGGGCTGAGTTCCGGTTCGGAGCCGGACAAGGATCACGGGTCATGGTGTGCCTGACGTTGGGAACGGGTATCGGGGGTGCACTCGTTATCAATGGGCGGATGTTCCGCGGCCGATACGGCATGGCCGGAGAATTCGGACATATGACGGTGGTTCCCGATGGCCACTGGTGCCCATGTGGCAACCGTGGTTGCTGGGAGCAATACGCCTCCGGAAATTCCCTCGTGAGGGACGCTCGAGCGTTGCTTGCCGAGGGAGCTCCCGGTGCTCAGGACCTGTTGGGTCATGTAGCTGACCGCAATCCCGACAACCTCATTGGTCCTGATGTTACACGCGCAGCGGTCGATGGCGATCGTCTTGCCATTGAGCTCATTGCAGACATTGGCATCTGGCTGGGCCGTGGAATGGCGAACTTGGCAGCAGCCTTAGATCCAGATCTCTTTGTCATTGGTGGGGGAGTGAGCGCCGCCGGAGACCTCTTGCTTGAACCTGCGCGCACTGTATATGCCCGCACGCTGACGGGCCGGGGGTTCCGCCCGATGGCCGATATTCAGAAGGCACATTTCGGTAACGATGCTGGGCTTATCGGCGCCGCAGACTTGGCTCGCCACTCCATCAACGAACCGCCGGGCATGGCTCGCGGGTTCTGGCCACGTCGTCGTACTGCTGTCCGCAAGCCACGCCGTACTTTGCGTCAGAGCCTGAGTGAAACTCTCGCCGGCCCGGTTGTTCGGGACAAGTGACTCGCTACAAACGCGAGTGGTTTCCCCAGGGATCTTCATCATCGCGGTCTCCCCGAGTGATGGCCCGCCAGATGAGCAGGCTAATCCCTGCTCCTCCGGATGCGATGGCTAGTATCAGCGTGGTCTGGGGCACATTGACTCCGCCCATGTCCAGCAGGACGGCAACGATGCATATCGCCACCAGAACCAATCCCACCTTCGTCGTTGGACTGGGAGGTGCTGCCGGTTCCATGGGCAGCGGCTCATCCATCTCGTCGGCGTCACGGGGTGGCTCTTGCGGAATATGGGCCGGCGCCCGTTGGGCCGGTAAACCATTCGGGCGAGGACGACCTGGGGCGGTGACGACCTCCCCAAATTCGCGAGCGATGAGCGCTTCAAAGGCGGCATCGACATCGTTGCCGTCGTGTTCCATATCCCTCCACCCATTAGGGAACTCGAGGTGCCGCTAGGCTTGGTCGCCGAGGAGGCCCCATGTGGTACGAGTTCTTCAAGTATGCGCTCTTTGGACCAGGAGTGCGAGCCTTATGGCACCCCCGCGTCGTCGGTGAGGAGAACATTCCCACCGAAGGAGGGGTGATCCTGGCGTGCAACCACATTGCGGCCTTGGATCCCATCATCGTCGCGTCCATGATTGACAGAAAACTCACCTATCCGGCGAAGAAAGAGCTTTTTGCTGGCGACCGAGGCTTATGGTCGAAGGTCGTCGCGTGGTTCTTGCGCGCAGTCGAGCAGGTGCCGCTGGATCGTTCGGGTGGCCGTACTAGCGTCAATGCCATGGGTCCAGTAGAACGCCGACTTGCCGAGGGGGGCCTCGTCGGAATTTTCCCGGAGGGAACCCGCTCATCAGATGGCCGCTTATACAAGGGTAAGACCGGCGTCGCCCGGATGACTCTGGGGTCTGGAGCCCCTGTGGTCCCAGTAGGTATCAGCGGAACGACAGTGAGACGCAAGGTGTTGGGTATCCCGCTGCTCGACCATCCGACCCTCATCTTCGGTAAACCGATGCACTTCGACGTGCTGGCAGACCGCACTGAGGAAACGGCCGTCCTACGGTGGGTTACTGATGAGGTCATGGGTGCTATCAGCGATCTCACCGGACAGAGCTACGTCGATGTTTATGGTTTCCGGGTCAAGCATGGCAACCTCAAGGGCAAAGATGTCTCGAAATTTGTGAAACCAAGGCCCGGCGGCAAGCCCCTGCCCCCGCCTCGTGTGACGAAGGCCTGATGTCATGAAGTGGTTGCGTCGATCCCATGGTGAGATGACGGGTCATCCTCTTCCTGCCCAACCAACCATCGTCGCTATCCATCTGCATCGGCCCGGTGATCTTGCTGCGGCCGAACATTGCCTGTCGGGACGCGTCAGCAAGGTGTATGTCATGTCCGGTCGTCGGATGAAGAGAACTCAGGCCCACGCTGAGGCTCTACGCCACTTATGTGAGGGCTCTGTAGTCCTCATGGCTCCCGAGGGGATACGCAGTTGGGCTAGTCAGGTTCATCGTCTAGACGTTGAGGTAGCGCGGCTGGCTCTCGATGCTGAAGCCCTCGTCGTGCCGGCTCAGGTTGTTGCGGGACAGCTCAACCTGGGAACATCGGTTGATATGTCGCGTCACGCGGCGACACCCCATTCTCACGCTGTCTTGCGGGCTGCAGCTGACGATGTCGCGCTCGCCTTATGCAAGCTCACAGGCTTGCCGTACCAGGACTATCCAGCAGTGCGGGCAGATCAACGGCCTCACCCGATCATCTGGCTGTTTCAGATGCGAAAGTTGCGTCGTGACCGTAGGAGGCATCGTCGCGATGCCGAGGAGCGATCGCGAGAGGAGAGCGCTCGCGATGCCGAGGAACTGGCCCGGGAGGAGGAGAACGCCCGTCTTGCCGCTCAGCTTCAAGCTCGACAAGCTTCCTTGGCCGATCGGCTTGCTGAGCGCGATATTCATCCAGGTAGGTGAAAATCCCAGGGCTGGTGTTTCGGATGCGGTGGCTTAGCCTCGTCAGAGGAGTGGAACGGAACTGAAGAAGGTCATGGCGGGAAGTAGAATCCCCGCCATGTCTCAGAGCGTTCCCAGTCTTGAGGCCCTCAATGCCCTGCCACGGGTGCAACAGCCGTCGTACCCCGATCCTCAGGCAACCGCTGAGGTCGTCAACCAGCTACGTAGTTTGCCTCCGTTGGTCTTTGCCGGAGAATGCGATGACCTTCGTGCCTATCTTGCGGCAGTGGCTAACCGCAAGGCGTTTTTGCTGCAAGGCGGCGATTGTGCTGAGACTTTTGCAGGAGTGAACGCCGACAACATTAAGAGTAAGCTGCGAGTACTATTGTCAATGGCGGTCGTCATGACCTACGCAGGTCAGCTTCCGGTGGTCAAGGTGGGTCGCATTGCTGGGCAGTACGCCAAGCCGAGATCTAAGGACACCGAGACCCGTCGCGGCCTCACTCTGCCCAGTTACCGAGGTGACGCCGTCAACGGATTCGAGTTCACACCGGAAGCTCGGGAGCACGATCCTAAGCGTTTGATTGGGGTGTACAACGCCTCGGCAGCTACTCTCAACCTGGTACGAGCTTTCGCTACCGGCGGTTTTGCGGATCTTCGCGGCATTCACGCATGGAACGCTGACTTTGTGCGTAACTCCAATGTGGAAGCTCGTTACGAGGCGCTGGCCGCGGAGATCGAACGGGCGTTGGTGTTCATGATGGCGTGCGGAGTCGAGGGCGATCAGCTCTCCACCGTTGACTTCTACGCTAGCCATGAAGCCCTGCTCATCGACTACGAGCACGCTATGACGCGGATCGACTCGCGCTCCCAGCTACCCTACGATTGCTCTGGCCATTTGCTGTGGATTGGTGAGCGGACCCGTCAGATTGATGGTGCCCACGTGGAGTTCCTGCGCCACGTGCGCAATCCGCTGGGGGTCAAGCTTGGCCCGACGACGACTGGGGAGGACGCCGTTGCTATCGCTGATGCCCTTGACCCCGACCACGAGCCTGGCCGTCTGACCTTCATCACCCGAATGGGAAGCAAGGCTGTGCGTACTAACCTGCCGAGAGTCATCGAGGCAGTGGAAGCCACTGGACGCAAGGTGGTGTGGAGCTGCGACCCCATGCACGGCAACACCTTCGAAACGAATAACGGCTACAAGACGCGGTCGTTTGCTGACATGTGCGACGAGGTTAACGGGTTCTTCGACGTCCATGAGGAGTTAGGTACCTGGCCTGGCGGTGTGCACATCGAGTTGACCGGGGACGACGTCACGGAGTGCTTGGGCGGTGTCGACAAGCTCGCAGAGTCCGATCTGACAAACCGCTACGAGACCGTCTGCGACCCACGTCTGAACCGGAACCAGTCCTTGGAACTGGCCTTCATCATCGCTGAGAGATTGGCTGACGGCCGTATCAAGCGCGATGCCGTCAGTCCGCTGGCAAGGTTCCGCAACATCGACCTGTGATCGATCCGGACGTTCCCTCAAGACCCCTATCGGTGGGATTGTTCCGGTCGCGAATGTGACTGAACTGGTTGCCGCCACGTGATGCTGGCGGAAGACTGAAGGTATGAGAATTACGCATCTGGGACACTCCTGCATCCTCGTTGAAGCAGCTGGGCAGCGAATCCTCGTCGACCCCGGTAACCTCAGCCGGTCCTGGCGTGGACTTACTGATCTCGATGCCATCCTTGTCACCCATCGCCATCCCGATCACGTCGACCCAGAGCACATCGGTGCCTTAGTCGACGCGAACTCAGGTGCGGTGGTGCGTGCTGAAGAAGGGGCCTGCCACGAGATTCCGGCTCTTGACGCTGACCCTGTTGCCCCGGGCGACGTGTTGCAGATCGGTGAGGTGAGAATTGAGGCGGTAGGAGGCCACCATGCCGTCATTCATCGTGATCTGGAACCGATCGGCAATGTCGGATACCTCATCGGTGAGGGGCTTGGGACGATCCTGTACCACCCTGGTGACGAACTAGATGAGACCCCGCGTGGTGTTGACGTGTTGGCTTGCCCGGCTCATGCCCCGTGGGCTGCGATGAAAGAAACTGTCGACTTCGCGAGGTCGGTGGGGGCTCGGCACGGTTTTCTCATCCATGAGGGGCTACTTAATG
>VNIV01000102.1_pt2 | contig 15728 bp, 18 predicted proteins | sample 7248611 | NCBI WGS metagenome assembly VNIV01 (sample SAMN12251775, study PRJNA551026) | human skin metagenome | isolation source: skin samples from healthy patients | host: Homo sapiens | place: France:Paris | reverse complement strand
ATGTATATAAGGAAGGTACAATGATGAGCGTTTCGGTAAATATTGAAAATTTAACTAAAGAATACCGTATTTATAGAAATAATAAAGATCGAATCAAAGATGCATTAATTCCTAAAAATAAAAACAAAACTTTCTACGCTCTTGATAATGTGTCTCTAACTGCACATGAAGGTGACGTTATCGGATTAGTTGGAATCAATGGCTCAGGTAAGTCTACACTAAGCAACATGATAGGTGGATCTATATCACCGACATCCGGAGAAATTGAAAGACATGGCGATGTAAGTGTAATCGCTATTAACGCTGGATTGAATGGACAATTAACAGGTGTGGAAAACATTGAATTTAAGATGCTATGCATGGGATTCAAACGTAAAGAAATTAAAAAGTTAATGCCACAAATTATTGAATTTAGCGAATTAGGAGAATTTATTTATCAGCCAGTAAAGAAATATTCAAGTGGTATGCGAGCTAAATTAGGTTTTTCTATTAATGTGACTGTCAATCCAGATATTTTAGTTATTGATGAGGCATTATCTGTAGGTGACCAAACTTTTACTCAAAAATGTCTAGATAAAATTTATGAATTTAAAGAAGCTAAAAAGACGATTTTCTTTGTGAGTCACAATATTAGACAAGTAAAAGAATTTTGTACAAAAATTGCTTGGATTGAAGGTGGGAAACTCAAAGAATTTGGTGATCTAGAAGTCGTCTTACCTAAGTATGAAGAATTCTTAAAGGGCTTTAAAAAGAAATCTAAAACTGAACAAAAAGTCTTTAGAAACAAATTAGACGAATCACGTTTTGTAATTAAATAATCTGGCATATTACCGAACTGTCGACATTGTCGACAGTTTTTTACTTACTTTAAAGATAATAGTAAAATTAATCACCGATTATATGATAATAAATTTCAATAGACTAAAGTTTCTCTCTTTACAATAGAAAGCGAGAGATGTCTGCCTGAACTACCTCTCGCTCTTGTCTTATTTTAAAGTTTTATTTTTTCTTTTTTGCTTAGCTACTTTTATCATAAATTTAGGAATACTAGCCATTCTACCAATGCGCTTCCAATCAATGAGCACTCGATACAACCACTCGATATTTAACTTTTGAAATAATTTGGGCGCTCGTTTCTTAGAACCACTGAGTACCTCAAATGAACCTCCGACACCCATCATCAACGTTTGTTGAAACTTATCACCATGTTTTGCAATCCATTGTTCTTGTTTAGGAAATCCCATACCTACAAAGATATAATCAGGATTAAAAATTGTCATGCGTTTAATAACCGTTTCATCCTCTAAATTAATGTATCCATGATGATGAGCAAAAGTAATATTTGGGTATTTTAATTGCAACTTGCGTTCAGCCACTTCAATGATTTCATTTTTAGATCCAAGCAAGTAGACACGTTGTTGTTTATCATGGGCGATTTTTAAACTTGCTTCTAACAATTCTATTCCTGGCACACGTCTTCTTAATGGTTTTTGTAGACGTTTAGACGCCTTTACGATACCAGTACCATCAGCTACTACATAATCTGCCTTATTTATTAATTTTCTATATGAACAATGTTCAGTAGCATAGTCTACTATTTCTGGATTAGCAGTAACTATAAATAAATTTTTATCCGTTTTTGTTGAGAAGAATAACTTTATATTCTCTACCATTTCTAGCATCGTTGTATTGTTAAAATTGACTCCCAAAATATTGACTTTGCTGTTATTAAATTGCTTATTATTCATCTTTTAAGCCCCACTTCGTTACGCATGTTAATTTATATTCATAAACATTATAAAATTAAATGTCACCCTTAAAAATGTAAGTTTTATTTTACCACATTAAAATTTAAACAAAAAATGATTTTACTATAATTTACATCTAAAGTCTAAAAGAAATCCTCATGACTTTCGTATATAATTGTTTTTAAGCAAAATATTACGTCTAAGTTAATCGAGGTTAAACAATGACATATTTAGAAAACTTTTTTACTACCGACATCAATTTGAATGTTTTTCTTATTTTTTTGATTGGTCTTATTTATATTATTATTCATCAAAATAGACATAAAGGAATCAATTCACTTTTAGATGTTTATTTAAATTATATTCCCGTTCTCACTCATGAATTCGGACATGTCCTATTCAATCGTATCACCGGAGGGAGAGCAAAAGATCTTGTGATTGTTACGAGTCCCACTGAAAGACAAAGAACGCTACAACAAGGCTACGCTATCACTCAATCTAGGGGATACTTAGGACAATTCATTACTACAATTGGTGGCTATCTCATGCCACCAATTATGTTTTTAATTGGTTTAGTGGCAGCTCACTATCAATATCCAAGTGTTTTCTTAACAGCTTATTTAGCAATCTTTGTTTACTTTCTAGTGATTACACCTCGCAAATTATCACCAATCATCGTCATCATTTTAATCACTGGATTACTTTATTTTTTAATTCAACATAATCATCAACTTATGGTTTATAACATCGTAGCTTTCAGTTATCATTTCGTTTTAGGTGTTCTTCTAGGTGAAATCTTACAGTCATCATGGACGATATTTAACCTTACATTTCAACGACCTAAACCTACTTGGGATGGTAGTGCACTTACTGATATCACTAAAATACCTACATTTGTATTTAGTATATTATGGATTTCCTTTAATTTCTATACGTTATACTTGCTCATCAAATATACGATATTATAAAAAACTTAAGCGCTTAATGAAACTGTTAATACAATCATTAAACGCTTAAGCTTTTATTATTTTTCTGCAAATATATCCATTGCATTTTCATAACTTAAAATAGTGACAATATCAATTCTCTTGAGAATAATCACTTTATTTGTATCATCTTTAGATACAACTTCTACTTCATTGCCGATATAAATATCTTTACTTGATAAATAAATAAGCAATTCTGTCTTGTCTCGAACGCGTCGTACAATCACATGATCACCAGGCTCAAAATCAAGTATAGACGTCGTAAAAAGTTCTTTGTAATGATAATCTCTAGGAATCACGCCACCATGTGGACATGTCCTAGGGTAATTTAGAATTTTATCTAAACGTTCAACAAATAAATCGGAAATACGATGTTCGAGTATTTCTGCCTCTTGATGAACCTCTTCCCAATTATATTGTAAAATTTCTATTAAAAATAACTCCAATAAGCGGTGTCGTTTAATGATATCTAATGTTTGATTTAAACCTTCTTCAGTCAAACGTGCACCTTTATAGTGTTTTGTTTCTACATAACCTTCTTTTTCTAAGCGACCAATCATTTCACTGACGGAGGGTGGCTTAATATTCAAAAATTGAGATAGTTGCTTGTTTGATACAAAGGATACATCGCCATCATTGGTCAGAATTGCTTTCAAGTAATCCTCTTTTTCTTCTGTTAACATCATTTCACCTCACACGCATTCACCTTATTGTATCATGAATTTACTTGACATGTTAAAACTTCAACGTTTATCATAAAATAAATTAGGTTAACCTAAACTTTTTGTTAGGAGGTTTTAATTATTGCTCAAAGTTAATCACTTAAATTTGTTTTTAGGGAGAAAGCATGTTCTTAAAGACATTACTTTCTCATTACCTATAAGTGGTGAAATTATTGGTATTGTGGGACCTAACGGAGCGGAAAAGTCATCACTACTAGAGGCATTTATTGGGGAATTTAAAGCAACAGGAGAACAGACTTTATATGATCGGCCTATACATACTCAACTCAGATATATTACCTACATTCCACAAAAGGCACATATCGATTTAGATTTTCCTATTAAAGTAGGTCAAGTGATATTATCTGGTTGCTATCAGGATATTGGATGGTTCAAAAGACCTGAAATGGTTAAAAAGGCAAAACTCAATCAATTACTTAAAGACCTAGAACTTAATGATTTACGTCATAGGCAAATTGCTGAATTGAGTTGTGGACAATTGCAACGTGTACTAGTCGCTAGAGCACTTATGAGTGACAGTGATATTTATTGCTTTGATGAACCATTTGTTGGGATTGATATCTATAGTGAAAAACTCATTATGAATAAAATTAAACATTTAAAACATTTGGGAAAATTAATTTTAATCGTACATCACGATTTATCAAAAGCTTATCAATATTTTGATCGTATATTATTGCTCAATCAATCTTTACAATTTCTTTGGCCAACAAAAGAAGCATTAACATCTAAACGTCTAAATGCAACATTCATGAATTACACAGATGATTCATTGTTAAATTCATCATCTCAAGGGAGTGCAAGTTAAATGTTAGAATTTTTTAATCATTTATTGAGTTACCAATTTTTAAATCGAGCTTGAATCACTTCAATCTTAGTAGGTGTGGTTTGCGGCACAATGGGAAGTATCATCGTGTTACGTGGACTATCTTTAATGGGAGATGCTATGAGCCACGCTGTTCTACGAGGAGTCGCTTTATCATTCCTCTTCAACATTCCAATGTTTATCGAAGCTCTAATCACAGATATGCTTGCCAGTTTATTCATTGGTTTTATTACTTCTAATAGTAAAACTAAACCTGATGCTGCTATAAGCATTAGTTTTACTGCATTCTTAGCATCAGGGGTCATTATTATTAGTCTAATTAATAGTACAACTGATTTATACCATATTTTATTTGGTAATTTATTGGCAATTACTCATCAGTCTTTTTGGACAACTATCATAATTAGTTCACTGGTCATTCTACTTATTATTATTTTCTATAGACCATTAATGATATCAACTTTTGATTCAACATTTAGTCGTATGAGTGGTCTCAATACAACACTCATTCATTATTTCGTTATGTTATTACTATCACTTGTCACTGTGGCTAGTATTTAAACGGTCGGCATCATTCTTGTAGTAGCATTACTTATCACTCCTGCTTCAACTGCTTTCTTAATCAGTAAACAACTCTATACCATGATGATTATAGCAAGCATTATCAGTGTGATAAGTTCTATCGTTGGTATGTATTTCAGCTATATTTACAATATTCCAAGTGGCGCAACTATCGTCATTTGTACGTTTATTATTTATGTTATGACGCTAGCAATCACTAGAATTAAAAACAAACAAAAAAGGAGCGCTTTAACGTGAAAAAATTTTTCGCTTTGGCATTGGCATTTTTAATCATTCTCGCAGCATGTGGAAATCAAAATCATCAAGGACATCATTCTCATGAGGGAAAATTAAAAGTTGTGACAACAAACTCTATTCTTTATGACATGGTTAAACATGTTGACGAAGATAAGGTTGACGTCCATAGTATTGTTCCGATCGGTCAAGACCCACACGAATATGAAGTAAAGCCTAAAGACATTAAAGCTTTAACAGATGCTGATGTCATTTTTTACAATGGGTTAAATCTTGAAACGGGTAACGGTTAGTTTGAAAAAGCTCTTGATCAAGCTGATAAATCTACAAAAGATAAGAATGTTATCGCTACTTCTAAAGATGTGAAGCCAATCTACTTAAATGGTGAAGAAGATAATAAAAATAAACAAGACCCTCATGCATGGTTAAGTTTAGATAACGGAATTAAATATGTAAAAACCATTCAAGATGCATTAAAATAACTTGATAAGAATCATCAGTCTATATACGATAAACATGGTAAATCTTATTTAGCTGAGCTTGAAAAACTTAATAAAGAAAGTAAAAACAAATTTGATGATATTCCTAAAAACCAACGAGCCATGATGACAAGTGAAGGTGCATTTAAATATTTTGCACAACAATTCGACGTTAAACCAGGGTATATTTGGGAGATTAATACAGAAAAACAAGGAACGTCAGGTCAAATGAAACAAGCAATAAAATTTGTCAAAGATAATCATTTAAAACATCTATTAGTCGAAACAAGTGTTGATAAAAAGGCAATGCAAAGTTTATCAGAAGAAACAAATAAAGATATTTATGGCGAAGTTTTTACGGATTCAATTGGTAAAGAAGGAACTAAAGGAGAGTCTTATTACAAAATGATGAAATCAAATATTGATACGATTCACGGTAGTATGAAATAACACTTAGAACAGGTCCTTACTTTGAACCAGAGATTTTATATAAAAAATCTCTGGTCGGGCCATAATATAACTAGTAGTCCCATATCGTGTGTTTTTTATATTACCCTCCTATAATATAATCTACATCTTTTACACACGATATGGTGGTATTAGTTAGCTGTGCATTATCATAATTAAACTTAAGCCCCACCCTCTCCGTAAATGGTGCTTTAATTAATGAATATGCACACATTCATTACTATATTTCCGAGCGATAAATCATAGTAATGGACTATCAGCGGATACTACTTTCACAGGTTACATAACTTCCGAAAGTAGTATTTCAAGTTCTATTCAATTTTTGACTAGAAAGCCACAAATAATGACTCAGTTATCTCCATGGTCTCCATTATCCTCCCCATGGAGACGTTAGTTGCACTAATAATGTTGATATTAGTGCAACTTTTTTATATAAAAACTGCCGACAAAGTAATACTTTATCAACAGTCTCAATATCTTAATAAAACGTCTATGTTATATTCAATTTTTTGTAACCTATTATTAAATAAGTCAGAAATGAATGTTTTACTTATGTCATGCTATCCACAATAACCATTTCATCGTAGTTAATGGATTCTCTTAATTTCAGCGCAGTACCTTCTGTGACTTCATCATTTTCAATGAGTTCACGTAAAATACGTCGCTGTTCTCTTAAAGCATTCAACTTAATTTTAGTGAGTGTATCTTCATGTCTTGAATTAAAGAAGTTATTGGGTGTCAGGTTATCAATTCTCATAAGATAACCGTCACAAATCATACCAACTTCTAATTTATTATCAGTAGTAGCTTCTTTAGCTAAACGACTCACAACGTTATAATGTACAAGTTTGTTAATTTTACCTAGTTCTAACAAGTTGTCAGTGACACTAAGAGATGAAGCTGAATTAATTTTCGTTTTAACACGGCGTTTTAATAACATTCCTCTTAAACCGACAATGATTCTTCGTAATAGTGATGCTTGTTTATAAACTTCCGTACGTTCAGCATAACGCATATAATTCTCAAGTACACTATCTGTGATTTCACCTTCATCGACCAACTTTTCTAACGTTTTCGTTTCAACATTGAAAGCAATCTTTTGAAGTCTTTCTAGCTCTTTAGAATTTTCGTCTTCCTTTTCCACAGTTTTTAAAAATGTAAGCTTATCATGGTAATCTTTTATAACATTTCCATAACGATAACTTGTTTCAAATGTGGATTTTTGATTCAAGTAATCAATAACATGTTCTAAAATGTAAATTCTTGCCTCTTTGAAAGACATATTTCCTGTTTTAACTTTAGGACTATCCGGTGTAACCATAGGAAGAATGACTTGTGCAATAACCAAGCTTAAAATGACCTTTCCTGAAGCAATAAATAACAAATCATTACGATATGCGAAAGCATGTTGATTCGCTAAGACATATGGCAACGTTAACGCGATAGCTAACGAAATGGTACCGTGAACACCACATAAAGTCATGATTAAAGCATATAAGCTACGCTTAGGTTTCTTTTCGGTAACCTTGTCTTCATCATCCTTAGAAATCATTTTTTGGAATGGACTGACAGATAAATAAAAATAAGGATAAAGTACGTAAACCCACACAAATCTAAATAGGTAGACTGCAAGTGCTACAAGCAGAGTGATAACAATTAAGAATAATAAATTGTGTGGTTCTGTTTTAATAATCTTGACAATAACTTCTGGTACTAAAAAACCTAAAATTGAGAATACAAAACCATTTAATACATATCCTAAAATACTCCATGTATGACTATAACTCATTTGAAGTTGCGTACGTGTTTGAGCAATACGCTCTCTCTCGAATCCGTGAACAAGACCTGCTACAACTGCTGCAATGATTCCTGAGGCATGGAAAAGCTCTGCAATCAAGTATGTTACAAACGGTGTCAACAGCTGAATAAACGTAAACATGCTAATATTTTCTATACCACGTCTCATCAGCGTCAAACGGAATCTGACAAGTGCCATACCTATAAGAAGTCCAACAATCGCTCCCCCGATAGAAGCAATCAAAAATTGTTGAATTGCATCAAAGATAGAAAATGTTCCAGTAACAAGTACACCCACTGCGATTTTAAATGAAATGATACCCGCGGCGTCATTAAGTAATGACTCACCTTCAAGAATGGTCATTGATCCTTTAGGTAAAACTTTCCCCTTTGTAATTGCTTGTACTGCTACTGCATCAGTAGGGCAAAGGATAGCTGCAACTGCAAAGGCAGCACCTATTGGTAGTTCAGGCCAAATCCAATGAATAAATAATCCCACACCAATAACAGTAGTAATGACTAAGCCTAGCGCCATCATCATAATGGGTTTAATATACTTTCTTAAATGTACTCTTGAGACATTGACGCCTTCGACAAATAATAATGGGGCTATCAGTGTAACCATAAATAATTCGGAATCAAAGTTAAACTTAACTGGGATTGGAGTGAGGTATAAAATCATCCCAAGAACAATTTGGATAAATGCAAAAGGTACTTTAGGTATGAAAGTATGTACAAAGGAGCTTACGATAACTACTGTGACAAATATAAGTAGAGTTTCAAATATCTCCACACTTTCACCTCTTTATTAATTTTTAATTGTAAATTAAGTAATAAAAATTATTTAAAAATCGTTGCATATTTGAAATTGCAACATTGAGGGAGTAGTTAAGAAAATATCAAATATTTAGACTATTTTCCTTAACGATAATCAATGATGAATGATGAGGTTATTTATTTTGATTTAAAAACTCAATTATGTGTTCATTTCAGTGAAATCAAACATGAACATTTTACTCTTAAATATGATTGTCAACGCCTCTTGAGGTAAGAAAATGTTTATGTGTAATCTCATTGAATAAATACTTTACTACTTAAATTTACAATTTTTCTTGTTTACAATTTTATCACTTATCGTAATGTTTCTTAAATAAATCGCACTCAAATCTTCAATAATCCGACTTTAGTCGTAAAAAACCATTAACGTTATGATAACTTTATTAAAACGTTAATGGTTATTGTAATAAATTAATCTTCTAATTTATTGTTTTCATGTTCTTTATAGTATAATTTTTCTCTGGCTTGTTCGCGTAACTTAGCTCTAGATTTTAATTCTTCTGGAGAATTAAATTCTTTTTGACTTAATAGAATTGTAGATTGTCTTGGACCATCATCTTTCCTATACATGTATGCACCATTACGATAAGCCGCACGTGCAACTAAGTGCATACCTACTGGTGAAGTAAGATTAATAAACACCAATGATAAAAGTAATCTCACACTAAAGAATCCAGTGTTAACAGTAAAGTACACTAAAACTCCAATCATTGTGAGTAATACTGATAAAGTGGAACTTTTTGTTGAAGCATGACTTCGCAAAAAGACATCTTGGAATTTCACAATACCTATCGCACTAATCAATGCAATGACACTTCCTAAGAAAATAAGAATTGCTGACATTAAACTAACGATTTCTTTTGTTATTTGCATTGAAAACATGGCCTCCCCCGATAAATCTAGATATAGATACGGAACTAACGAAAGAAATAATCGCAATTAACATGATTGAATCCAAGAATGATACAGTATTAAATACGACACTCATCACTCCAACCATCGACATGACAACAGCACTTGTGGCATCAAATGACACGACTCTATCCGCAGTCGTAGGACCTTTAATTAATCTGAATAGGCACACGAGAAGTGCAATACCAAAAAGTATTAATGCTCTAATTATAAAGAATTGGGTTACTGCAACAATCATCGTGTCACCTCCAATATTAAATCTTCATATTGTTTAATATTCTTCAGTAAGTTTTGCTTATCTTTATCTGAAACATCAATACTGTGAATAAAGAATTTATTCGTATCTTTAGATATCCTTATAACTGTAGACCCTGGTGTAATAATAATTAAAATAGTTAAAAACGTAATAGCCCAGTTACTCTTCAAGGAGGTCTCATATGTTAGCAAACCAGGATTCATATCCTTTGTTCTAAACAAAATGTAGTTAATCGTACTGATACTCGATGTGATAAGTTGATATAAATAAACTGCTAAGAATTTAATTGCTACCCAGATTTTTTTCAAATAAAATTCTTCACCAAAAAACCAATGTAAAATATAAATTACAATTAATCCAATTAAAAATCCTGCAAAGAAAGTTGTAAATTTAAATTCGTCTTCATCTTGGAAGAGAACCCATAAAAACGCAATAACAATATTTAAAACAACTTGCTTCATTAATGATCAACCTCCTTTAAGTGAGGGTTCACATTTTCTTGAAAAACATGTTCTTTCATATTAAGTTCTGTAGCATTATCTGTCACTTTTAGCACAACTGGTGCAGCAATTCCCATCGCAAAAACTACAACAACTAAAATGCCTAGAAGCCCTTTCCGGTGACTAGGTAACTTATTGAATTTGACTTGTTCACCATCTGCATCACCGAAATACATAATGAACATCACTCTAAATAAACTGTACATTGCAATTAAACTTGTTACTATCATCAAGGCAAGACCTATATAATTACCATTTCTAATGGCACCTTGGAAGATAAGCACCTTACCTGGGAAACCACTAAATGGAGGTATCCCACCTATCGCAAAAATCATGACAATAAACGCAACACCAAAGAATGGCTCTTTCTTAGCAAGACCACTTAAATATTGATAATTGCGATAACCTGACATATATACAAGACTACCTACAATAAAGAACAGTAGTGTCTTAACGATAATGTCATTTGATAAATAGAATATGGCACCATCCACTCCCGAAAATGTATTGGAGCCTAAACCAAAAATAATAAATCCTATAGATAATATCACTTGATAAGCTGCAATTTTTTTAATGTCTTTGTAGGCGATAACCCCAAATGCACCAATAATCATTGTGAGGCATGCCATAAACACGAGTAATGTATGAGTCACATTCGTATGTTGATCAAATAATAGCGTAAAAAATCGAATCGTTGCATACGCACCGACTTTAGTCATTAACGCTGCAAAAAGTGCTGCAAGTTCAGTATTTAATACTGCATACGCTTTCGGTAACCACATAAAGATTACCAATGCTGCTTTAGAACTAAAGGCTACCAAGAATACTAAAGAAATAAGAGTAATAGTTTGATTATTTTCCATATGATTCAAACGCATAGCTAAATGTGAAAAGTTTAATGTGCCTACCGTTTTATACAACATCCCAATACCTAATAAGAACAACCATGATCCTATAATATTCAGAACCACGTATATAATCGCAGCACGTAATTGTTCAACTGATTGGCCCAAAGTCACAAGCACAAATGATGCAAGTAGCATTATTTCAAACATGACATAGAGATTAAATAAATCTGATGTTAAAAAGGATCCAATCACACCAACTGTAAGTAGTAAAATAAATGTTGGTAAATGGAAACGATTGACACGTTTCTCTCCTCTACCAAAGCCATACGCCATAATAAGGGTAACTACAAAAGACGAAACAGTTACCATAAGTAGACTAAGTGAATCACCTAAAAATTGAATTCCATAAGGTGCCTTCCATCCACCAAAATTTAATGTTATCGGTTTATGATTCATCACATATATGAGTAATGCTAGTGAAATTAGCGTCGTCACTATCATCGTTGTAATAGATAAAATTTTGGAAATTTGATTTTTATTTTTTGTAAAAACAAGGATTAAAGCGCATATGAATGGAAGAAGCATAGGTAATATTAATAAATTACTCGTCATCTTCTTCACCTCTCAATGCACCTATTTCATCTTCTTTTGTTACTCGATAGGTTCTATAAATCAACACAAGCAAGAATGCAGTCATTCCAAACCCTATAACAATGGCTGTGAGTACAATTGCTTGTAACAAAGGGTCAACAAAATGATTAGTATGACCTTGAATTAATGGTTCAGACATATGAGGACCATATTTTCCCATACTCATAATAATTAAATTACCAGCATGAGTATAAATAGAAATACCAATAACAATGCGAATTAAGTTAACTGATAAAATCATATACGTTCCTATAAATACCAAGAATCCTATTACAAGCATCAAGATTAAATTCATGATTTACCACCACTTATAGATAGCATTACTGTTACAATCACTCCTACAACTGTGAGTAATATACCTAGTTCAAATAATGTAACAGTTGTTACATGCACATGTCCCAATAGAGGGAATGATACATTTGCTTCTGTTTGATATAAAAATGGCTTTCCAAAAAACATAGGAACGACAGCCGTAGCAATAGAAATAATAGATCCTATAATCATTAATTTTTTAAAATCAATCGGCAAACTCATCAATACTTCATTCACATCAAAAGCAAGGAACATTAAGATAAATGCTGAACTGAAAATTAAACCGCCTATAAATCCACCACCAGGGTTATTATGCCCGGCGAAGAAAACATAAAATCCAAATGTTAAAAGAATGAACACAACAATTTTTGTAAGGGATTTCAGTACTACGTCATTCTCTTTCATCTTGTCCCCTCCTATCTTTATAATTAAGTAACGTATAAATACCTAATCCTGCAATAATTAACACTAAACCTTCAAATAGTGTATCTAGCGCTCTAAAGTCACCTAAAATCGCATTAACTATATTTTTCCCACCTGTTAATCGATAAGCATCCTCATAAAACTTCGCAATAGATGGCATGTCGTCTGCTTGTTGCGCTATAAAAATAAGAGATACTACTGTGGAAGCCATAATCAATGACACAATAATTTTGAACGCTTCTTTTTTTAAATTTGCTTTAGCTCTTGGAATATTTGGTAATCTCGAAAAACTAACAATAAATAAAATTGTTGTAATTGTTTCAACAACTAGCTGAGTTAGAGCTAAGTCTGGAGCTTTCATTGCAATAAAATACAATGTTACAGCAAAGCCGATAATACCATTAAGTACAACCATTGTTAAACGTTGGCGAATAAATATAAGTGAAATACCAATAATTAACGTTACAATAGATAAGATAACTTCTAGAGCACCAAAAGGTGACACATGTAATTCATGTACGTACGGAAAACCAGCTAATACATAACCATAAACAACAATACCAACAAAAATGAGTAATGTAATCATAATATATGTATTCAGTTTGTTACTCATTAAACTACGAATACTTAGCCCTGAATATGATTCAAACTCTCTATATACTCGTCGATAAGCTTTAGTAATGGAAGCTGTCTTAATAAGTTGATGTGTTAAATCTTTCCAATTAACAGTTAATGCCAGTACAAGTCCACCAATTATAACAACGATACTTAAAATTAATGGGAGATTGACACCATGCCACTGTGAAATATGAGGCGCAATAGCATCAATTTTCATTCCAATTCCTGATACCGATCTTAAAGCTGGTAAAATGATATTGTTTCCAAAAACATTTGGAATAACGAATATTACTGGAATAAGTATCATTAAAATAATTGCTGGTAAACTAAATAACCACGGCTCATGAATTTGTTTTCTTTTAAACTTTTCTATATTATATTCTCCCCAAAATGCTTCTTTAATCATGTAAAGCGCATAAGTAAAGGTAAATATACTTGCAATCACAGCTATAGTAACGATAACAATCGTTAACGTTAAACTAAATTGGTCAAGTTCAACTGCTTTGACAAGTGAATCTAAAAACATTTCTTTACTAAGAAAACCATTTAAAAACGGAACACCGGCCATTGATAATGCACTTAATAGCATAACAATATACATTTTTGGAAAGACTTTATGCATACCACTTAATAGACGTATGTCTCGTGTACTTGATTCGTAGTCAATAATACCCACTCCCATAAATAAGGCACATTTAAAAATGGCATGATTCATTAAATGAAATAATCCAGCAAATAATACTAAAGCATAAAACTCTGACGCACCATCAGACGTATGTTGAGCATATCCTCCACCAACACCCACCATAGACATAATCATGCCAAGTTGACTAATAGTAGAATAAGCTAATATCCCTTTTAAATCATATTGTCTAAGTGCAGTTAATGAACCAAAAAGCATTGTAGCAAGGCCAACAAAAGTGACGATATAAATATAAATGTCACTTAATCCTAATAACGGCGTGAATCTAAAGAGTAAGAAGATTCCTGCTTTGACCATCGTAGCCGAGTGAAGATATGCGCTCACAGGCGTTGGTGCTGCCATCGCTTTTGGCAACCAGATATGAAATGGAAATTGTGCAGATTTAGTAAATGCACCAAGTAGTAGCATGATGATCATAGGAATGAATAGCGGGTGCTGTTCAATAGTATGACGTTGCTCAAGAATGTCAGAAATCATGTTAGTCCCAGTAATGATGTATAGCATAATAAAACCAGTTAATAATGCTAAACCACCAAACACAGTTATCATAAATGATTGAATAGCGCCTAATTGACTTTCTCCATTGTTATACCAATATGAAATAAGTAAAAAAGATGAAATACTAGTTAATTCCCAAAAGATATACATTAGGATTGTATTATTTGAAATGACAATTCCAATCATACTAAACATAAATAGCAGTAAATAAACGAAGAATCTAGGTAAATTATCTGTGCTAGCTAATAGATATTGTGTGGCATAGAAAAAGACACCCACACCTATAAGCGAAATAATCAATGAGAGCATTAAGCTAAGTCCGTCTAATTTCAAATCTAAATTAATATCAATGGATGACATCCACGGTAAATGTACTGTTGTAAATTTATGGTGAATAACATTGGATATTTGAAAAATAAAATAAATGGATGAAAGAATGGGTGCAAGTAAAGCAAGATAGCCAGCAGCCTTATTTAATTTTCGATGACTCATTGATAGTAATGTTAAGTACATGATGACTATCATAACACCTAGAAGATACACCAAGCTCATTAAACCCCTCCTTTTATATTATAATAAATCATCACTTATAAATCTAATGCAATGATAGTATGATGTTTTAATTGATTCGTAAGTCCAATAAACTTCTTTGTTTCTTGAATCGTTTGATGTCCAAGGTATTTTTGAATGATTGAAATAGATATACCCGATTGAAAAGCATGATAAGCAAATGTTTTTCTTAAAGTAGTAAGTCCAACATGCTGAAGGTCCAAACGTTCTGCAGCATGATGAACTATTCTATAAGCTTGTTGTCTGGAAAGACATTGATGTGTCCTCGTTGACCGAAAGGTAAAATCTTCATCCTCTAATCGGAGCTCTTCTATATAGTCTTTCATCTCTTGTAGTAAATCATCAGGTATTTTAACTTTTATTGTTGGTTCGTATTCTACAATCCATGACGTTCTTATATTCCCTTTTTTCTGACTTTTTAATTGTTTTACAGTCATATTTAACAAATCTGTCAGTCTAATTCCAGTATGTATAGCAAATTTAAAAAATAAATAGTCTCTAACAGAGCGTTCTTTTAACACTTGGTACAGTCGATAAATATCTATTTTACTTTTAATGGATTCTACGTGATTCATACGTCCTCCTAATTTAAGTTTCTTATTTAATGATAAATTATGTTTAAGTTACATCAGAAAATTTGCTTTAAAAATTTAATGATTAGTGTCCCTTTTTTTATTTTCAAACGATATATAAAGTGAAAGGAGGTTATTACTATGAATGAAGTAAATCAAGTGACT
>VNIV01000078.1_pt1 | contig 16422 bp, 13 predicted proteins | sample 7248611 | NCBI WGS metagenome assembly VNIV01 (sample SAMN12251775, study PRJNA551026) | human skin metagenome | isolation source: skin samples from healthy patients | host: Homo sapiens | place: France:Paris | reverse complement strand
TCCCCTTATTTATCCATTTTCATTACTTTACCAAATCATTGATGTCGTTTAATATTTTAACATGATAATGATTTCGTTGTAGAATAAAGTAATAAACACTTTTAATATTTCTTTAATTAGAATTATTATCTTCATGTAAAACTTAGTACTTTAACTTTTTATAATAATTACTGAACATTGGGAGGCGTTTTTATGCTTATACATTATGGTGTACCAATATTAATTCTGCTAGTCGTAATACTTATTGGTTGGCTAATGACTAAAATGTTTATTCGTTAATTTTAATTCTTCATGATTAAGAATTAAAAACTATAATTAAAAGCCATTCAATGAGTATTGTGACATTGAATGGCTTTTATATCTTATTTCAAAATTGCTTTTGATATTTTTTGATAAATTATAATTGTCCTTTTCTACGCAAACTTTCCTTCGCACGTTTGAATATGTCAGTAGAGTGCGTAAAGGCATCATCCATCATTTGCGAAAAATCTGGTACACTTTTATCCATAAATTCTTTCAATTCTGGGGCTCTATAATCATCTTGTCGATTCAAAAATTCATTACAATGTTTCATAATGGCATAAAGACGATTATTTTCATTTTTCTTTGTCATTTGTTTTCCCCCTTACGAATCTTATCTTATGACAAGTTGTCTCTCCAATCAACTAAAGTTTGAATATCTTTTTCAGATATTTTCCCTTCTTCTTTAGCAACTTCAATTAATTCGTTATAGTTACTTAATGTATAAAATGGAATGTTCGCTTCTTTAAAAGTTTGATCAGCTTTTGATAAACCATACGTAAAGATCGCTACAACACCTAATACATTTGCTCCAGCTTCTTTTAGAGCTTCAACAGCAGTTACAGAAGAACCTCCAGTAGAAATAAGATCTTCAATAACTACTATATTTTTACCAGTACTTTTAGCACCTTCAATTTGGTTCTGTTTACCATGACTTTTGCTTTTTGAACGTACATAATTCATAGGTAATTCCAATTTTTCAGAAATATAAGCCGTATGGGGAATTCCAGCTGTTGCAATGCCTGAGACAATCTCAACATTTGAAAAATTTTCATTAATGATACGTATCAAGCCATCTCTGATTGCACTTCTCACTTTAGGATAGCCTAAAGTCACACGATTATCACAATAAATAGGTGATTTAATTCCTGAACTCCATGTGAATAAATCATTAGGAGATAGTGAAACTGCTTCTATATCTAATAATGTTTTTGCAATATCTTTAGCCATTTAACCTAACCAACTTTCTTTAATATTTTGATAGCTTTCTACTGGATGATCACTTTGCGTAATTGGACGACCTACAACAATATGTGTTGATCCCAATGATTTAGCATCTTCAGGCGTTGTAATACGTTGCTGATCATTTTGAGCAACACCTTTCGGTCTAATACCTGGTGTTACTTTCATAAAGTCAGTTCCTAATTCATCAGTAATCATCTTAGCTTCAAGAGGTGAACAAACAACGCCATCTAATCCTGCTTTCTTTGTTAAACGTGCGTAGTTAAGTACAGCTTCTTGCATTGTTGTTTGAATATTTTGTTCTTCATGTAGTTGCGTCTCAGTAGTAGAAGTTAATTGAGTTACTGCTATGATTTTAGTATTAGCACTATATTTTCTTAAACCTTTTTTTGCTTCTTCCATCATTTTAGTACCACCAGCAGCATGGACATTAACAATATCGACGTCCAAACGTGCAAGACCTTCCATGGCCTTACTTACAGTGTTTGGAATATCGTGTAATTTTAAATCTAAGAAGATATCATGACCTCTGTCTTTAATTGATTTAATTAATACTGGCCCTGTTTGATAAAACAATTCCATACCAATTTTAACGCATAGTGGTTCATTAAATTGATCTAAAAACGTGTTAAGTTCTTCTTTGGATTTAAAATCTAATGCAATGATTGGTAGATTTCTCATTCTTGTAGCTCCTTTAAACTTCAATACTTAGCGATTACATATTTCTCATAGTGAATGTCATACTTTCAATTACATTCATTAAGGCATTTGCAGTATCTAATGAGGTTAAGCATGGCACACCATTTTCTACTGTAGCACGACGAATTTGGAAACCATCTCGCTCAATTTCTTTACCTTTAGTCATAGTATTAATAACGATTTGAACTTCACCATTTTGAATTCGAGTTAATAGATCATCTTCCCCACCGATTTTACCTACAACTTGTACTGGGATACCATTTACATGAAGTTTTTCTGCTGTACCTTGAGTAGCTAAAATTTTATAACCTACTTCATTTAGGCGATGGGCTATCTTAACAATTTCATCTTTATCTTTATCACTTACAGTTATTAGAACTGTACCATGATCTTTAACTTCTACACCACTTCCAGTAAGTCCTTTGAATAATGCTTTTTCAAGCGTGAGATCTTTACCCATCACTTCTCCGGTAGATTTCATCTCTGGTCCAAGTGTAATGTCCACATTTTTCAATTTATTAAAGCTAAATACAGGTGCTTTTACAAAGACACCTTTAGAATAAGGTTGTATACCTTGTTGATAACCTAAATCTGAAAGCTTTTCACCCATAATCGCACGCATTGCTAATTGTGCCATTTGAATATTAGTAATTTTACTTAAGAATGGCACGGTGCGACTAGAACGTGGATTGACTTCAAGTACATACACGCCATCATGCGCAATAACAAATTGGATGTTGATTAATCCAATGATATTTAAACCTTTAGCTAACTTAATCGTGTAATCTTCAAGAGTATCAATTTCTTCTTGCATTATTGTTTGAGGTGGATAAACTGCAATTGAATCTCCACTATGTACGCCTGCACGTTCGATATGTTCCATTATTCCAGGAATAATAACCGTTTTCCTATCAGAAATGGCATCTACTTCAATTTCTTTACCTGTTAAATAACGGTCTACAAGTACTGGGTGTTCTGGACTCGCTTTAACAGCTTGTGTCATATAATTTTCCAGTTCTTGATCATTATCAACAATTTCCATAGCACGTCCACCTAGAACGTATGAAGGACGAACAACTACTGGATAACCAATTTTTCGTGCATTTTCAAGTGCTTCAGTTGGAGAGGTTGCTGTTTTTCCTTGTGGTTGAGGAACTTCAATTTTACGTAATAAAGCTTCAAACTCCTTTCTATCTTCAGCACGATTTAAATTTTCAAGAGATGTTCCTAGAATTTCCACTCCATGTTGCGCTAATTTATCTGCTAGGTTAATAGCTGTTTGACCACCAAATTGCACAACTACCCCTTTTGGTTGTTCTAGATTGATAATGTTCATTACATCCTCTTCAGTAAGTGGTTCAAAGTATAATTTATCTGAAATCGAAAAGTCAGTTGAAACAGTTTCAGGATTGTTATTGACAATAATTGCTTCGTATCCAGCTTCTTGAATTGCCCATACTGCATGCACAGTTGCATAATCAAATTCAACACCTTGACCAATACGTATAGGTCCTGAACCAAGTACTAATATTTTTTTCTTATCTGTAACGCTAGACTCATTTTCATATTCATATGTACCATAGTAATAAGGGGTTGTTGATTCAAACTCAGCTGCACAAGTATCTACCATTTTATAAACTGGTTTAATATCATTGTCTAAACGAATTTGATACACGTCTTTTTCTTCCAGGCCCCATCGATGAGCAATAATTTTGTCACTAAAGCCATAATCTTTAGCATATTTAAGATATTCTAAATCTCCTTGGTGTTCCTTAAGTTCATGTTCAATGTTAATAATATTTTGGAATTTATTTAAGAAGAAATAATCAATTTTAGTCATTTGATGAATTTCTTCTAGGGTCGTGCCTCTACTTATTGCCTCACCGATAAAGAAGAGTCGTTCATCATCTTGATGGCTAATACGTTCTTTAATATAGTCTAAATCAAAGCTTTCTCCATTAAGCAAGCCAAGATGATGCACACCATATTCAAGAGAACGAATTGCTTTAAGAAGAGACTCTTCATAAGTACGACCAATCGCCATAACTTCACCAGTAGCTTTCATTTGTGTACCAAGTTCACGTTCACCCTTTTCAAATTTATCGAATGGGAAACGAGGTATTTTAGAAATTACATAATCTAACGTTGGTTCAAAAGCAGCATAAGATGTACCTGTAATTGGATTAAGCATTTCATCTAATGTTAAACCAACCGCAATTTTAGCTGCCAATTTAGCGATGGGATAACCTGTTGCTTTTGAAGCTAAAGCAGAAGAACGTGACACACGTGGATTAACTTCAAGGATATAATAATTCAAGGAATGTGGATCTAGTGCTAACTGAACATTACATCCACCTTCAATACCTAAAGCACGGATAACCTTCAATGACACATCACGTAACATTTGATATTCAACATCAGATAAAGTTTGACTAGGTGCCACAACAATTGAGTCACCTGTATGTATACCAACCGGATCAATATTCTCCATATTACAAACTACAATTGCATTATCATTTTTATCGCGCATCACTTCATATTCAATTTCTTTGTAACCCGCAATAGATTTTTCAATTAAGCATTGTGTAGCTGGACTATAATGTAAGCCATTACTTACTACTTCCTTTAATTCAGCATCGTTGTAACAAATGCCTCCACCTGTTCCACCCATTGTGAATGCAGGACGTACAATTAATGGATATCCAACTTGTTCTTTAAATTCAAATGCTTGTTCGACAGTGTTAACAATGTCACTTTCAGGAACTGGCACATTTAAATCATTCATCAATGTTCTAAACATTTCACGGTCTTCAGCTTGTTGAATAGATTCAAGTTCTGTACCTAAAAGTTTGACATTATTTGCTTTTAAGACACCGCAATCATGAAGTTGAATTGCCATATTTAAGCCAGTTTGACCACCTAATGTTGGTAATAATGCATCCGGTTGTTCTTTTCTAATAATTCGAGCTATAAAATCATGTGTTAAAGGTTCTATGTATACTTTATCTGCAATTTCTTTATCTGTCATAATTGTTGCAGGATTAGAATTCACTAGAATCACTCTGTAGCCTTCTTCTTTAAGTGCAAGACAAGCTTGAGTACCTGCGTAGTCAAATTCTGCAGCTTGACCAATAATAATTGGTCCAGACCCTACTACTAAAATTGTTTGAATATCATTACGTTTAGGCATTGAATTGACGCTCCTTTTCTTTGAATTCATTCATCATTGTTATGAACTCATCAAATAAATAATTTGAATCACTCGGACCCGGTCTTGCTTCTGGGTGATATTGTACTGAAAACGCAGGTAATTCTTTGTGTCTCAGCCCTTCAACCGTGCCATCATTTAACGCAATGTGAGTCACTTCTAAATCGGTATTTTTAAGTGAATCACGATTTATAGAATAACCGTGATTTTGACTTGTTATATCTACCTTACCTGTTCTTAAGTCTTTAACAGGATGGTTTGCACCACGATGTCCAAATTTCATTTTAAATGAAGTTGCTCCTTGAGATAACGCAAAAAGCTGATGACCAAGGCAGATACCAAAGAATGGTATATTACCAATAATTCCTTTAATCGTATCAATTGCTACTTCAACTTCATCTGGGTCACCAGGGCCATTTGATAGCATGACACCATCTGGTGACATGCTTAAAATTTCTTCAGCAGATATATTATAAGGTACAACTGTAACATTACAACCACGTAAATTTAGTTCACGTACAATATTTTGTTTTTTACCAAAGTCGAGCAAAACGACGCTTAAATCCGAACCTGTTGACACATAAGATGTTTTGGTTGAAACTGTTTGAACTTCATCTCTAGGTAATTTAGCAGTTTTCAACTGTTCAACAAGCGCATTAATGTTATCTTTGTTATCTGTAAAGCCAGCTCTTAGGACTCCATGCTTTCTAATTTTACGAGTAATACTTCTTGTATCTACGCCAGAAATACCTGGAATATGGTACTGAACAAGCACATCATGTAATGTCTTTTGTTGTCTAAAATTACTTGGGTGTGTACTCGCTTCTTTAACTACAACACCATTTAATCGGGGAGTTAATGATTCGAAATCATCACGATTAATTCCATAATTTCCAATTAATGGATACGTAAAAGTAATAATTTGTCCTGTATATGACGGATCAGAAATCGTTTCCTGATATCCTGTCATTGCAGTATTAAATACAATTTCGCCAATAGTTAAATCATCAGAACCTAAGCGATATCCTTCATAATAAGAGCCATCTTCTAGAACAAGATAACGTTTTTTAAGCATCTACTTTTCCTCCTCGAATACTACTTCACCTTTAAGCATAGTTAACGTTGGATTACCGTAAACTTTTTCACCAATAAATGGTGTATTATCTGCTTTAGATAAGAAATCTTCACTCTTGATTTCTTTTTCAGTATTTAAATCAATAATTGTTAAATCTGCGTAACTATCTTTGTGTAATTTACCGTAATTTAAGTTGAAAATAGTTGCAGGTTTAATTGTGAAATAATCAACTAATTGTTGTAATGACCAATTACCTTTTCTTACAAAGTGTGTGTAAAGTAATGGGAAAGCTGTTTCACTTCCTACAATACCGAATGGTGCTTTAGTCATTGGTTGATCTTTTTCTTCTTTTGCATGTGGTGCATGGTCTGTAGCGATACAATCAATTGTGCCATCTAATAAACCCTCTAATAGTGCTTCTCTATCTTCTTTACTTCTTAATGGTGGATTCATTTTATAATTTGCGTCATCACCTGGCACATCATTTTCAGTTAATAATAAATGGTGTGGAGTCACCTCTGCAGTTACATGAATGCCTGCTTTCTTAGCATCTCTGATTACGCGAACGCTTTCTTTAGTTGAAACGTGGCATACGTGATAATGACACCCTGTTTCTTCTGCTAATAGCACATCTCTTGCTATTTGGACAGACTCAGCAATCTTTGGAATTCCTGGAATACCTAATTCTTCACTACGTTTACCTTTGTGCATTGCACCTCCATAAATAAGACTGTTGTCTTCACAGTGAGCAACGATAGGTTTTTTAACACGAGCCGCTTGCTTCATAGCAGCATACATCATACTTGCAGTTTGAACGCCTACACCATCATCTGTGAAAGCAAATACTCCTTCTAGTGCTAATTCTTCAAAATCTACAAGTTCTTTACCAGCTTGTCTTTTTGTAATAGCGGCATAAGGTAACACACGTACTTGCGCAGTTTCAGAAATACGTTCTCTTAATTGTCTTATATGCTTTACTGAATCTGGTACTGGTCTTGTATTAGGCATTGGGCATACTGTTGTAAAACCGCCTCTTGCTGCCGCTTTTGTTCCAGTTTCAATCGTTTCTTTATGTTCTCCACCGGGTTCACGTAAATGTACATGAACATCTACAAATCCAGGCGCTATCAAGTTACCTTCAGCATCGATAACTTCAATATTTGAAGATGAAGCATTAATTTTACTACTAATCTGTTTGATGCGTTTACCGTCAATTAAGATTTCAGTACCTTTTAAAATACCATTTTTTAAGATTTTTCCGTTTTTAATCAATTTCATATTAAAATTAACCCCTTCCTATTGTAAAAGCGCACTTATAACAGCCATTCTTAAATACATACCATTTTCCATTTGTTTAAAAATACGAGATTTTGGAGCTTCTACTAACTCACTCTTAATTTCAACGTCTCGATTAACTGGAGCAGGATGCATAACAATAGCTTCCTCTTTTAATTTATCATATCTTGCTTGAGTTAACCCATATTGTTGATGATATTCTTCTGCAGCAAAGTTTGCTTCACCTGCAATACTATGTCTTTCGTGTTGAACTCTTAACAACATAACAATATCAACTTGGTTGATAACGTCGTCGATATTTACGTAAGGCGCCTCTAATGTATCATTTACCCATTCTTTAGGACTTGAGAACATTACATTTGCACCTAACGCTGTTAAACTTTGATAATTACTTCTTGCGACACGTGAATTTTTAATATCTCCACAAATTAAAACATTCAAATTTTTGAAAGAACCATATTCTTCATAAATAGTCATAATATCTAGTAAACTTTGTGTTGGATGCTGACCGCTTCCGTCCCCAGCATTTGCTATTGGTATATTTAAATGATCCAATTCTTTATAGTAAGCAATTTGAGGATGTCGGATAACTAATAAGTCAACGCCTACACTTTCTAACGTTTTACAAGTGTCATATAATGATTCACCTTTTTGAACAGAAGAAGTGCTTGTTTCAAAGTTAACAAGATTAAGTCCTAATTTTTGTTCAGCGACTTCGAAGCTACATTTTGTTCTTGTAGAATTCTCGAAAAATAAATTCGATACATATTTAGTGCTAAATTGCGGTAATTCACGTTTACCAGACTTATATTCACTTGCAGTAGTAATTAAATCGTAAATTTCTTTTGTAGACAAATGTTCCATTGATAATAAATGTTTCATAAAGCGCCCTCCTATAGAAATAAACCTTAATTTTCTTGTTTTTTATATTTTGGCAAAATTAAATTTAAAATTATTCCAGAAAGTGCTGATAATGCCATACCTTCAATTTGTAAATTGATTCCAATACCCTTTAAGTTGATGAGTAAATTACCAATACCTATGACGAGTACGACTGATGCAATGACTAAGTTACGATTACTTGAGAAATCAACGTTACTTTCAACTAACATTCTTAACCCACTTGCAGCGATAATTCCGAAAAGTAATATTGAAACACCGCCCATGACTGGTGTAGGTATCGAAGAAATCAGCGCAGTAAACTTACCAATGAATGCAAGAATAATCGCAATAACTGCGGTCCCACCTATCACATAAATACTATATATTTTAGTGATTGCGAGTACACCAATGTTTTCACCGTACGTTGTACTTGGCGGTCCTCCAATAATACTTGCAAACATAGTCGATACACCGTCTCCGATAATTGATTTATCTAAGCCAGGATCCTTAAAAAAATTACGTCCCACAATTTTATTGATTACCATTTGATGACCGATGTGTTCACTTACTGTAACGAAGACAACAGGGATCATAACAAGTACGAGTCCTAAGTGAGAGGACGGAGTGTAACCTTTAAATGGTAAATAAATATGCGGAAAATCTAACCATTTTGCTTGAGCAATAGGTGCAAATTTTACAATGCCCATAAATATTGACACGATATAACCGACAATAATACCTATAAGTACAGGGATAAGAGATAAAAAGCCTTTAAAGAATCCTTGTACAATAATTGTCACAGCTAACGTAATTAATGCCACGACTAAGTAGCTTAAGTTGTAACCTTTCATGTCTGCTGAATTTTCAAACATTGCCATATTGACAGCAGTTGGTGCTAAACTTAAACCAATAACCATAATGACCGGCCCTACTACGACAGGTGGTAAGAGATTCATTAACCAATTAATACCTCTTAATTTAATGAATAGCCCTATAATTACATACATTAAACCACTCATAAATAAAGCGACTAACATGTCACCAAGACTATGCGTGCTTAAACCTGTAATAATTGGTGTAATAAAGGCAAAGCTTGATCCAAGATAAGCAGGAATTTCTGCTCTCGTGATTAATATGTATAAGAGTGTTCCTATACCCGATGCAAGTAATGCAGCTGATATTGGTAAATGCGTTAAAAAGGGTACAAGTACAGTCGAACCAAACATTGCAAATAAGTGTTGCAAACTCAAGAAAGCCCATTGAGCTGGTTTTGGTTTTTCTTTTACATCCAGCACCGGTTTAACGGTATGCTCAAACATCTGTTCATTTTCCATGTTGATATTCATTTCCTTTCGTAAAAAAATCTCTTTACATCAGCGAATGTAAAGAGACTAAAATGAAATGTTGTCAAGTGCAATTGTCAGTTGAACTTTATCAATTACATTTCTAATGAAGAATTAAATTAAGGCCTGTTTAATCAGATTAACGTGATACATTGATATCATCAATATTTGATTGCTGGAGGCGTCTTCAATTTAATATCTTCACCTTTTTCAGTCTCTCGTACTGCTTTAAAAGGGATATTATTCAATTACTACCGCATTTCTGTCATCAATTTCATCTAAATATACTGAAACTGACTCATCTCGTGCTGTAGGTATATTTTTTCCAACAAAATCTGCTCGTATAGGAAGTTCACGATGTCCACGATCAACAAGGGTTGCAAGTCCAATTTTGATAGGTCTAGAATGTAGTAAAATCGCATCTAATGAGGCTCTGACTGTCCGCCCTGTGTAAAAAACATCATCTATAATGACAACAACTTTATCATTAATATCTACACTAATGTCAAAAGGATGCGCATTCGATTGTTGCGTAACCTTATCGATATCATCTCGAAAATGAGTTATATCTATCGTACCAGTTGGTACAAGCTGTTGCTCAATTGAATTAATTTTTTCTTGAATACGATGAGCTAGAAATGCACCTCTTGTTTTAATACCTAAAAGGACTAAATCCTCAGTTCCTTTATTGTATTCTAAAATTTCATGAGCAATTCGAGTGATTGTACGCTGTATCGCAGCATCATCTAAAATGATTCTTTCCGACATCGTCTCACCTCTTCGAAAAATGTGAAAAACCTCATATCTTTAATAAAGACATGAGGTTCAAGGGTAAAAAGAAAAAGTTTAAAATTTCTCTATTATATATAGCATCATTGATTATAATCATTAACAATAACCATCAATCAATGAGACTTATTTATCCTAATTATTCATGCCTTCGGAGCCTCTCTGGACCCTCAATTAAAGACGGTGTTTTTTTATATTTAAACTGTTATAAGTTTATAGCTTTTTAAGAAATAAGTCAATGGCTAATATAGAATAAAATCTAAAGAATGTCATTTAGTATAGATTTAGTTTTTTAAATTTTTTAGCTACTGCTTTATACAACGTAAAGTAATGATCAAACCCTCTATTAATTTCGATGTGTATAAAGCTAAGTGTCATTGATTCAGTATAAATCAGCCTCAAAATATCAGATTTCAATTAAAATTAGAACTCAAATAAATAACTCTAAGATAATGTCAAATCATCTTAAAGCTTTCATTTAAGCATCTCTGTGTCTTATATCCTCAAGTAATTCTTTAAATTCTTTTGGTAAGTCGGTATTCTTTTCAATGTATTGATGAGTGACTGGTTGTTCAAATCCTATCACTCCAGCATGTAACGCTTGGCCACCAATATCTAATGTTTTTTTCGGTCCATATTTTGGATCACCTACGAGTGGATAACCAATATATTTCATATGTACGCGAATTTGATGAGTGCGTCCAGTTTCTAACTGACACTCAATTAAAGTATAATCTTTTAAATGTTCTAGTACGTTGAAATGTGTAATTGCATCTTTACCATCATCTACGACAGCCATCGATTGACGATCATTTTTATTTCTACCTATTGGTGCATCAATAGTACCGTAGTCGTGTGGAATATTCCCATGTACTAAAGCTGTATATTTTCGTTTAACCGTTTTATCCATGAGCTGTTCTACTAAACCACGATGTGCTATATCATTTTTAGCAACCATTAATAACCCAGATGTATCCTTATCAATTCGATGAACAATACCGGGACGAATTTCACCATTAATACCTGATAAATCTTTAATTTGATACATTAGTCCATTCACTAATGTTTCCGTATAATGACCGGGAGATGGATGAACTACCATTCCCTTAGGTTTATACACCACAGCAACATCTTCATCTTCATAATAAATATCCAAATTTAAATTTTCTGGTAGAATATCCGCTTCTACAACTTCTTTTTCAGTGACAATAATCTGATCATTCATTTTAACTTTGTAATTGGACTTAATGACCTTTTCATTGACTTTAACCAAACCTTCTTTAATCCAATCTTGAAGTTGACTTCGTGACCACTCCTTATTAAAGTCCGAGAGTAATTTATCTATTCGTTGACCAACTTGAGATTCATTAGTAATTTTATATTTGTATGTCTCCAAATTCAAACCTCCTTATCCTTTAGTAGTAGTGTCTTTAAGTAGCGCAATAATGACAAATAATACACCAATTGTTAAACTGGAATCAGCAATATTAAAAATAGGAAAATCATATCCAAAAATATTTGTATCGATAAAGTCAACGACTTCACCGTGTAAAATACGATCAATAAAATTTCCTAATGCACCAGCAAATAATAAACTTATTGCTACTTGCATAAATAAATTAAATTTAGCTTCTTTAATATAAAACACTATAAGTACAACTAAAATAATTAAAGTGATGATATAGAAAAATCCCATCTTTCCACTTAAAATGCCCCATGCTGCTCCATTATTTCTATGGGATGTGATATTTAAGAAATTTGGAATAACTTCATAAGAGTCTCCTATCTTCATTGATGTCGCGATAAACCATTTCGTTACTTGATCGAATACAATTACTAAAATAGCAACGAGTAAAGAAACTCCAATATAATATTTCTTTTTCATTGAGGGACCTCCAATCCGTAGCTCGTCATTTTTTGACAACATTTAACATTATATCCTAGAATGTCATTTTAAAAAAGCTATCGCATTATTAAACTATAAAGTGTTTAAAAGGTGTATCTATTATTGCTTATGCAAGATTAAAATGATAATTATTCTTATCAAACGAATAAAGTAAGTCATCGTACAACTTGCTATACTAATGAAGTGTCACTACTAAAATAATTTACACTTTAGCTTTTTGAAGATGAATATATTTATAATTTTTGATTTCAAATACAGCAATAGTACGCTGTGTGATTTCATAAGGTCAATTATAATTCATATCAGAAACGTTTATGGAGCCATCTTTATTAATTTTCTCTATATAAGCAACATGTCCATGTTTTCCTTTAGAAGATTGTAGAATAGCACCTAATTGGGGCGTTTGATTGACTAAGTAGCCATCGTGACGAGCTTGTTTATCCCAATCCTTGGCATCATTCCATGAATTTCCAATTTGATTACCATCCCTTTTTATCCTATAGAATACATAGTACGTACACTGTCCTTTTTTATATGTGTTATATTTTATTGGATTCATTTACCAAAAATGGCTTTCTGGCTCTGTCATATCCTGATTATCTAAACCGTCTATGACTGTGCACCACTAGTAAATAACAAACTGGCAATGACTATGGGTATGATTAATTTTCTCATATCATCACTCTACTTCTATTCGATTAAATCTAAAATATAGACCATCTGGACCTTTTAAGCTTTTATGAGCTGTTTGTGGATAATGAAAATCTATTATAGCCAATCCATAGGTATTTTCATTATCTACCCGTTTTATTGAAGATAGCCATTGATTAATAGCTAGGTGATTATAATAATAATTGGATGCTAAAAATAAGGAGTAATCATCCATATGTGCAGATTCTTCCAATCCAAAGTAATTTAAATAATAAGATTTAACTTCAGAAATTCTTATTGTTTTCAAATGTAACGACCCTAATTTAGTCTTATCTGGTATACCTTGCCATTTTTCATCAGATACCTGTTTAAGTAACCTTGGTACATTAATTGGCGCAATATCCATTCTAATACGATTTTCTTCTTCATCAATCCATGAATCAATGTCTCGATCTACATAAAATTTTAGAGCATTCCCTTCAGGATCTTCTATAAATAGACATGTTGCTACACTTTGCTCCCCACCATTAACCGATATTTCAAAGTCACTAAGCTGAACAAGTAAATCTGCTAAAGAAGATAGATTGGGTAATAAAATACCTATATGAAATAACCCTGACTCAGACGTTATAGGTTCCCTACCATTTTGAATTTCATTAAAAGTAATAAACTGATTTGAATCTCCCACTTCATATTGAACAGCAGTCATGGATTCATTTACCAAATTAAACCCTAAAACTTCTTCATAAAATGCTTTAATGACTTGTTTATCTTTCACATTAATAGTTACTCCGTTTACAAAATTTGCATTTTTATTATGAAACATTTTACTATCCTTTCAAATCTAACTTTATTTACACTATTTATTAGCTTAAAATTCGAATATCCTATCGTATCGACAACATCATATTTTAAATATTGTGCCTAAAAATTCGAATGAATTCAAATTTTTAGCTTGTAATTTTTTATTTAGACCTTCTTTTTACAATTGAAAATATTATGTATAATTGCTTAAAAATAAAAAATAACGTCTGAGAAATTCATCTCAGACGTTATTCAATTTGACTCAGTTTTTATAATTTATTATAAGTTTGTTATACAAGTGTTTTGACAACATCTTGACAACGTGGACATAGATGATCAAGTTCACCGACGGAACCTAACTCTCCAGCATAGTTCCAGCATCTTTCACATTTTTCTCCTTCAGCATGTTCAATACGAATGTCACCATACTGACATGACTCACTATTTTCAACCTTTTTAGTGACTTCAACTTGAGATACGATAAATAATTGTTGTAAATTATCGAATTGTTGTAAAAACTCTTGCGCTTTAAATGAATCGTTATTACCAATAACAACTTTAGCCTCCAAAGATTTACCAATCACTTTTTCATTACGTGCTTGTTCTAACGCACGGTTTACATCATCACGTAAATGCATCAGTGTGTTCCATTTATCTAATAACTCTTGATCTACATCGACTATTTTTGGCATTTCTGTTAAATGTACACTTTCTTCTTTCACATGTGGCGTATGTGACCATACTTCTTCTGCAGTATGAACCAAGATTGGTGCAAGTAATTTAGTCATATCTACTAAGATTTGATATAACACTGTTTGCATACTACGACGTTTATGAGAATCTTTTTTCTCAATATATAAAATGTCTTTACCATAGTCTAAATAGAAATTACTTAACTCTACATTGATGAAATTTTGAACTTCTTGATAAATGTTAAGGTAATCAAAGTTTTCATAGTTGTTAATTGTGCTGACAGAGAATTCACGTAAGCGATTAAGTAAATAACGATCAACATCAAGTAAGTCATTTTCAGCGATACTATTTGTTTCTGGATTAAAATCATTAATATTACCTAGCATAAATCTTAAAGTGTTTCTAATTTTACGATAAACATCAGACGTTTGTTTTAAAATTTCATCAGAAATACGAACATCTGCAAGATAATCGGTACTGCTTACCCATAGACGTGCAATATCTGCACCTTTTTGCTTCACAACTTGATCTGGAACAATAACATTATCAAGTGACTTACTCATTTTCTTACCTTCACCATCCATAACGAATCCGTGTGATAGTAAGAATTTATATGGTGCTTGACCTCTTGTTGCAACAGCTGTAGTAATTGAAGAGTTAAACCAACCACGATATTGGTCACTACCTTCAAAATATAAGTCTGCTGGGAAACTTAGTTCCGGTCTTGTCTCTAACACCCCACGATGAGAAGAACCAGAATCAAACCATACATCCATAATATCTGTTTCTTTAGTAAATTCACCATCTGGACTACCTGGATGAGTGAATCCTTCTGGAAGTAAATCTTTTGCTTCTCGTTCAAACCAAATATTTGAACCATGTTCTGCGAATAAATCAGCAATATGATTCACTGTTTCTTTCGTCATGATGATATCGCCATTTTCAGCATAGAAAACTGGTAATGGAACACCCCATACACGTTGACGAGAAATAACCCATTCGCCACGATCACGAATCATATTATAAATACGTGTTTTGCCCCAACCCACTTTGAAATCTGTATCTTCAATAGCATCAAGAATATCTTGTCTGACTTTATTAATTGAAGCAAACCATTGTGGTGTAGCTCTAAAGATAACTGGTTTTTTTGTACGCCAATCATGCGGGTAACTATGAGTGATAAAGTCGAGTTTAAGAAGTGCATTTTTCTCTTTTAGAAGATCTGTTACTGACTTATTTGCCTTATCATAGAACATACCCTCAAATGGGCCACCTTCTTCAGTAAAGATACCTTTATCATCTAATGGGCTAATTACAGGTAAATCATATTTTTGGCCCACAACATAGTCATCTTCCCCGTGACCAGGTGCAGTATGAACACAACCTGTACCAGCGTCAGTCGTAACATGATCTCCATTAATAACAAGTGATGTACGATCTAAGAATGGATGTTGTGCTTCAACATATTCTAATTCTTTACCTGTAAATTCTTTTTCTAATTGAATAGCTGCTTTGTCCCAGCCTAATGCTTCAGCTATTTCCTCTGATAATGCTTGTGCAACAATATATTTATGTCCATTCACATTATATTGACCATATTTTAGTTCTGGATGTACTGTGATAGCCACATTCGAAGGAATTGTCCAAGGTGTAGTTGTCCAAATAATGAATTGTGCATCTGAATCAACTTTACCTTTAGTATCTTTTACATCAAAAGCAACATAGATTGAAGCAGAACGTTTATCATGGTATTCAATTTCAGCTTCTGCAAGTGATGATTCACTTGAAGGTGACCAATACACAGGTTTTTTAC
>VNIV01000038.1_pt3 | contig 17096 bp, 18 predicted proteins | sample 7248611 | NCBI WGS metagenome assembly VNIV01 (sample SAMN12251775, study PRJNA551026) | human skin metagenome | isolation source: skin samples from healthy patients | host: Homo sapiens | place: France:Paris | reverse complement strand
AAAATCGTTTACTATTTTTATGTTGATTTTCTGCATAAAAAAACACCAGTTCAATGCGAACTGGTATCACTTAAACTAATCAATTATATATTGTCTACAACTGTACCTTCGTCACCCCACTCATTCATACCACCTTCTACATTGATGGCATGAATACCTCGCTCCTCTAAATACTCAACTACTTTTGCGCTTCGTCTACCCGCAGCACAAATAATATAGTACGTTTCATTTTTGTTAAATTGATTTAAATTATCATGAATTTGATCCATAGGAATCGTAGTAGCTCCTGGTATTACTCCCATTGTTGTTTCTTCATTTGTACGTACATCTACAATATGAATTGGATTAGAATCTAATACTTTTTTCTTTAATTCATCTACTGAAATTGACTCCATTTAATAGCTCTCCTTTAACTTATTTAGCAACTATATTAACTAGTTTTTGAGGTACAGCAATAACTTTTTTAACTTCTTTACCTTCAATACTCATTTTAACATTATCATTTGCTAACGCTAAATCTTGCATTTCTTCTTTAGATAAATCTTTAGGAATATTTAATTTAGCTCTTACTTTACCATTCACTTGGACTACTATTTCAACCTCATCATCTATTAATAAGCTTTCATCAAAAGTTGGCCAAGGTTGATAAGTAATTGTTTCATTATGTCCTAATTTCTGCCATAATTCCTCACAAATATGTGGTGCTATAGGCGCTAACATCTTTACAAAACCTTCAATATAAGGTTTATAAATTTCATTAGCTTTGTAGCAATCATTAATAAATACCATTAATTGACTAATTGCTGTATTAAATCCTAATGTATCAAAGTCTTCTGTCACTTTTTTAACAGTTTGGTTATATACTTTATCTAATGATTGGTTATTAGAATCAACAATTTTATTATTGATAGATCCATCATCAGTATCTATTAATCTCCATACACGATCTAGAAATCTTCTTGACCCATCTAAGCCATTTTCACTCCATGCGATAGCTGCATCAAGTGGCCCCATAAACATTTCATATAAACGAAGTGTGTCAGCGCCGTGTGAAGATACAATATCATCTGGATTGATGACATTTCCTTTAGATTTACTCATTTTTTCATTATCTTCACCTAGAATCATTCCTTGATTATATAATTTTTGGAATGGTTCTTTAGTAGGTACTACTCCTAAATCATATAAAACTTTATGCCAGAATCTAGCGTATAGTAAATGGAGCACAGCGTGTTCTACCCCGCCAATATATAAATCTACTGGTAACCAATGTTTCAATTTTTCTGGGTCGGCAATCATTTTGTCATTATGAGGATCAATATAACGTAAATAATACCAACAACTACCTGCCCACTGAGGCATAGTGTTTGTTTCGCGTCGACCCTTCATACCTGTTTTCTCATCAGTTACATTCACAAAGTTATCGATGTTTGCAAGTGGTGATTCTCCAGTACCTGATGGTCTAATTTTGTCTGTTTCTGGTAAAAGCAATGGCAGATCTTCTTCTGGCACAGTTGTCATCGTGCCATCTTCCCAATGAATAATTGGAATTGGTTCACCCCAATAACGTTGTCTACTAAATAACCAATCACGTAATTTATAATTAATCTTTTTCTTACCAGCACCTTTTGCTTCTAATAATTCAATTGCTTTACTAATTGCATCTTCATTTTCAAGACCATCCAATTCACCAGAATTAATATGTTTACCTTCACCAGTGTATGCTTCTAAGTGAACATCTCCACCCTCAATAACTTCTATAATAGGTAAATCGAATTTTTCAGCAAATTCATGATCTCGTTTATCATGACCAGGTACTGCCATAACTGCACCCGTGCCATAAGTTGATAATACGTAATCAGCAATCCAAATTGGTAAACGTTGCCCAGATAGTGGATTAATTGCATATGCACTTGTAAATACGCCAGTTTTACCTTTAGCTAAGTCAGTACGTTCTAAGTCGGATTTCTTAGAAGCTTCAGTTTGATAAGCTTTAATTTCTTCTTGCTTATCAGAAGTAGTAATTTTATGTACTAGTACATGTTCGGGACTTAATACTATAAAAGAAGTACCATAAATTGTATCCGGACGTGTCGTAAATACTTCAATTTGATTATCAGATCCTTCTACATTGAAAGTAACTTTAGCTCCTTCTGAACGTCCAATCCAATTTCTTTGCATATCCTTAATTGATTCGGGCCAATCAAGTTCATTTAAATCTTCGAGTAATCTATCAGCATATTCAGTAATTTTAAGCACCCATTGTTTCATAGGCTTATGATATACAGTGTGTCCACCGCGTTCTGACATACCATCAACCACTTCTTCGTTAGATAAAACTGTACCTAAAGCAGGGCACCAATTAACAGCAACTTCATCAACATATGCCAAATCTTTATTATAAAGTTGAATAAAAATCCATTGTGTCCATTTATAGTATTCAGGATCTGTTGTATTGACTTCTCTGTCCCAATCGTAACTGAAACCTAATTCTTGAATTTGTCGTTTGAACGTTTGTACATTTTTTTGAGTAAATTTTCTTGGATCATTTCCAGTATCTAAAGCATATTGTTCTGCTGGTAATCCAAAGGCATCCCACCCCATTGGATGAAGCACATTGTACCCTTGCATACGTTTATAACGTGAAATAATGTCAGTTGCAGTATAACCTTCTGGGTGTCCTACGTGTAATCCTGCACCTGATGGATAAGGAAACATGTCTAATGCGTAAAACTTTTTTTGTCCTAAATTATCGCTCGTTTTAAATGTTTTATTCTCTTCCCAGTAATCTTGCCATTTTTTTTCAATTTCTTTGTGATTGTAATTCAACACATTTCCTCCTAATTCATAAAAAAGACATCCCCACTATTATATTTTTGTTTAGGGACGACCATTATACCGCGTTACCACCCTAATTCGCTCATTTGAGCGCACTTCATTTTAATAGTTGAGATGTCTTATTTAATGATATAAAAGTAATTTAGTCCTTAACACTAGCTCTCACCTTTGCCAGTTCTCTGTAGAAAAGCCTCTAATTACTTATTGCTATACGCTTTTAATATTATGGTATAGAAGCTATGAATGCAAGTAGTTAATTATATTTAAGCATTTACATTAAGCGTTATGACGTTGCTTACGTTTTCGTCTTGGTTCTCTTTCAGGCTGATTATCATTATAATCTTTAGGCAAACCTCTATCAAAAAGTCCAAGGAAAATAAGTCCAAAACATAATAAGACAATCATACCAATAAACATCATACTCATATTAAAGGTATCTACAAGAACACCACCAATAAATGGGCCAAAAGCTTTTCCTACAGTAGATGCTGAATTTACAAATCCTTGATATTGACCTTGTTTTCCTTCAGGTGCAAGTTTATTTGCAATGGTTGGGACAGCTGGCCAAACAAACATTTCTCCAAATGTAAGAATAACCATGCCCACAACGAAAATCGCAAAATGATTTGTAAAACTAGTCACTAAGAAAGAACTCATGAAAACTAAGATACCTACAAACATTTGACGCTTCAAATTGCCCCTTAAAATTACAATGATTGGTCTAATTAAAGGTTGAGCAACTAATATCATAATACCATTTATTGTCCACAACACACTGTATTGAGACATTGAGATATTAATTGATTGCGTAAATGAAGCAATAGATGTTTCCCACTGAATATAAGCTATCCAACATATTGCAAACATCGCACAAATTAACATCATTGCTGTAAAACGTTTTTTATTCTCTTTACTTTTTAAATCAATGGCGTCTTGATGTTTAAATTTCACATGTATTTCTAAATTGAATTGAGTAATTGCTACAATTGCAAAAAGAACATACATTATTAAGTTTGCTAAAAATATATAGTTAAAACTCAACTCAGCAACGAAGCCACCGAGTGCTGCCCCCAAAGCAACACCAATATTTTGTGCTAAATAGATTGCATTAAATGTTTGGTGACCACCATTCGGCCACACAGCCCCAGCCATAGCATAAATAGCTGGAACGATCATGCCACCACCAAATCCTAATAGAACAAGCCACACAGCATACCATGGCCATCCATGAAAAATATTCAGTAAAGTGGTACTGCATAAACAAGTAACTGTACCTATTAAAATGGTTTTATAACCACCAAGTTTATCAAATAAGGTGCCGCCTAGTAAGTTACCAACTACCATACCAAACGAGTTAATCATTAAGACGATACCAGCAATTGTAAGGCTTTTATGAAGTTCTTCCTTCATATAAATAGTATTTAAAGGCCACAAAAAACTGGCACCAGTTATATTTAACGCCATACCTATAACTAGCCACCATACTGATTTAGGTATATTCATATATTGAGTCCCTCTCTTTATGTTTTTCTCAATCTACATTAGACACTATAACACTAAAATATGTTAAAATCTGTATTTAGAACTTATATAGAAAGGAAAATGTATTATGGGTAACTATTTCCCGTATGCTTTCGAAAATAAACGATATCACACATGGAATTATCATTTAAAAAATAAATTTGGTCAAAAAATATTTAAAGTTGCATTGGATGGTGGCTTTGACTGTCCTAATAGAGATGGCACTGTGGCTCGCGGAGGATGTACATTTTGCTCCGCGGCTGGTAGTGGGGATTTTGCAGGAAATAGAGTTGACCCTATTGAAGTTCAATTCCAAAAAATCAAAGAACGTATGCATGAAAAATGGAGTGAAGGAAAATATATTGCATACTTCCAAGCATTTACTAACACTCATGCTCCTGTTGAGGTACTTAAAGAGAAATATGAACCTGTACTCAAAGAAGAAGGTGTCGTAGGCTTATCAATTGCTACAAGACCTGATTGCTTACCTGATGATGTAGCTGAATATTTAGCTGAACTTAATGACCGTACATATCTGTTCTGTGGGTTGAATTAGGTTTACAAACCGTCCATCAAACAACTTCTGATTTAATTAACAGAGCTCATGATATGCAAGTATATTACGATGGTGTTGCTAAATTACGCAAACACAACATTAATGTTTGCACCCATATTATCAATGGTTTACCAGGTGAAGATTATAACATGATGTTGGAAACAGCTAAAGAAGTTGCTCAAATGGATATACAAGGAATAAAAATCCACTTACTTCATCTTTTAAAAGGAACTCCCATGATGAAACAATATGAAAAAGGTATGCTTGAATTTATGAGCCAAGATGACTATACAAATTTAATGTGTGACCAACTTGAGGAAATTCCACCAGAAATGATAGTTCACAGAATAACAGGCGACGGACCTATTGATTTAATGGTAGGACCAATGTGGAGTGTTAATAAATGGGAAGTCTTAAATAACATTGACAATGAATTAGCTCGTAGAGAATCATATCAAGGCAAAAAATTTAACCAACAGGTAAAATCATGAAATTACAACGCATTCTTCCCTTCTCAAAAACTTTAATAGACATGCATGTAAATAAAAATAGTTTTGCTATCGATGCAACTTGTGGAAATGGAAACGATACCTTATATTTAGCCAGTAAAGTACCAGATGGATATGTTTATGGTTTTGATATTCAACAACAATCTATAAAAAACACTAAAGATAAAGTTAAAGATTATCAGAATGTAAAATTAATTCATGATGGACATGAAAAAGTAAAAAAGTATATTCCTGAAAGTGATTATGGAAGTATTGATGCCGCAATCTTTAACTTAGGTTATTTACCAAAAGGCAATAAATCTGTTGTCACTAAACCCGATACAACTATCGAAGCAATTAACAATATTTTTGATATTTTAAGTGTTGAAGGTGTAATTATTTTAGTCATATATCATGGTCATGAAGAAGGTAAATTAGAAAAAAAGGCTTTAATGTCATATTTGAAACATCTTGATCAAAATGATGCACATGTTTTGCAGTACCAATTTATTAATCAAAAAAATAGTGCACCTTTTATTTGTGCAATTGAAAAAAGACGGTAATCAAAGAGAGCACATTCATTATATCTAACAATAAGAATGCGCTCTCTTTAATAATTAAATATAATAAAAAACTAGTTATACTGCTAAAATTGATTTTAAACTATTTTGCATCGGTTGAGATTTATTAGAAATAGAATCACCAATGAAATTCAATAAATCTTCTTTCTTTGAGTTCTGCTTATTATTATAATGAATAATTACAGTTCTTTCATAATCTTGAGGTCTTTCTTTATAAATCCATTCAAGATTCACTAAATTATTATAAGTACGCGTACGCTTGTACGGTTTAATGTGCACAAACTTATTCATTTCTTTAAGCGTCATAGACCCCTCTTCCCAAAGGGTAAGTAAAATTAAAATTTCTTCCTTAGACATTTCGTATTCTTTCTTAATTGTATCAAAGATTGAATTAATGTCATTAAGTAACGTTTCTAATTGTAAAATATCGTAAACCCTGTCTTTTTCACTTTTAGCCAAAATTAACACCTCCCAAATAAATAACTGTGAAATTTAGTGTTCTAATTTAACCGATCCCCCCAAATTAAACATACAATCGGTTTAAATTAAAAGCATTCAAAACATTCCCTAATATTAAATTGAACGTGTTAATTTAAAATCAATTTTAGTCCGTAAAAGACAAATAGACTAGAAGAAAATAACCAATCTTCAAATCGAAACTTCGCTTATATTAATAATATAATTTTACGTCATCTCCTAGCCTCAATACATATTAAAATTATATTATTTTATTTATATAAAAAATATATCAAGTTCACAATTAAAATGCAATGTTTTTGTGAAAACTTTCTATTAAAATTTAAATTTGTATTTTATTTTAAAACCAATCTAAATTTTAATTGTAACTAAATTAAAAAAAGGACTAACTCATTGGTTAGTCCTCATGTCTAATTTAAATATCTTCGACTTCTTCTTCTTTTACTACAAATCCCATAGTATTCACACTATTATTTAAGAACGTTAAAACATATCTCATTACTTGATCTCTTTCAGGTTCATTTTGAATTTCATGATATAAACCATCCCAAGCTTTAAAGTATAATTCATTAGATTTAAGTTTATCTTTAAATTCACAAATCGCTGTTGTTTCTAATATTTTGTCTTTTGTACCATACATAATCATAGTTGGTAATGACTTAATATCTTTAATATGATCCATTGTTTCTTTCATTTTCTCATTAATGAGATTATACCACCGATAGGTTACCTTTTTTAACATCAACCCATCATTATCTGTTTCTTCAATAATTTCTTCATTGCGAGTTAAATCCTGTGAAATAATGCCAACTTTAAAACGAGTGTCTTTTGACACTTTTCCTATGTTAGATATGATTTTATTCTTACGTCCTTTACCTGTTTTTCTAAGTTCTAACATTGGAGAAACTAGTATCATACCTTCAACAGGTAAATCTACCTTTTCTAACAAGTTTAAAATAATTAATCCACCTAATCCAACTCCAAAAACGAATGTAGGTATTTTATATTCATTTGCAATTTTGATCCATTCTAATAAATGTTCATGATATGTATTAAAGTCATCAATTTGACCTTTTTTGGCACGCGAAGTTTGTCCCTGACCAGGCAAATCGCCCATAATTACGTGATAACCATTTCTTCTCAACATTGTAATAACATATGCATATCTACCAGTATGTTCTAATATATTATGAGCAATAACTACAACGCCTTTAGCATCGCTTTCCGTTTCCCACTTCCACATTCTACGATTGCCCCTTTTTATTTATTCTTCAACAATATAATTATAACAAAACTACCTTATTAAATGCTATTTTCAGCTTTAATTTGTAACTTCATTTAATTGAGATTAAGTTTACGTTTAAACATAATCAACTTGTAAATATACTCAAATACTATCTATCATCATATTGTAAACGCTTTCTCAAAAATAAGTTTCATGGTACACTATTTTAAAATCTACTAGTTTAATGTCATGGAGGTATAACATATGTCCCTTTTTAGAAATTTCTTTATCATGTTATCTAATAATACTTATTTAAATGAGGTTGCTAAAAGAGTCGGACCTCAAATGGGTGCAAATCGTGTTGTGGCAGGCAATACAATTCCTCAATTAATTGAGACAATTCAGTATTTAAATGATAATAAAATTTCAGTTACAGTAGACTGTTTGGGAGAATTTGTTAATTCAAAAGAGGAAAGTCTGAGTGCTAAAGCGCAAATTTTAGAAATTATTGAAGCAATTCATTCATACGATGTGAAGGCACATATGTCAGTTAAAATAAGTCAACTTGGGAGTGAGTTCGATTTAGATTTGGCCTATAAAAACATGAGGGAAATTCTTCTTAAAGCAGATGAATGTGGGAACATGCATATCAATATTGATACAGAAAATTATGACAGCTTACAAAAAATTCAATACGTTATTGATAAACTTAAAGGAGAATTTAATAATGTAGGAACAGTGGTACAAGCATATCTTTATGAAGCGGAAAATTTAATAGATAAATACCCTGATTTACACTTACGTATAGTCAAAGGTACTTATAAAGAAAATGAATCTATTGCCTATCAAACCAAAGATCAAATCGATGACAATTATATTTATATTATAAAAAAACGCTTGTTAAATGCACATAACTTTACTTCAATCGCTAAACATGATGATAAAATCATCAATCAAATTAAACAATTTATGAAAGAAAATCATATTGAAAAGGAACAAATGGAGTTTCAAATGCTTTATGGTTTTCGTTCAGAATTAGCACAAAGCATTGCAAACGAGGGCTATCATTTTACAGTTTATGTACCTTTGGTAATGACTGGTTTGCATATTTTATGAGAAGACTTGCCGAAAGACCTCAGAATTTAACACTTGCCTTTCAAGAATTCGCTAAACAGAAAGTTCTTCAAAAAATAGGTTTATGTATCAGTATAATATCAATTATCGGTGCAACCTTTATATTAGCAACAAAACTGTTTAAAAAGTAACAACAGAAGATGGCACAGAGAAATTCACTTACCATTATAACTTCTCTATGCCATTTTGCGTTGACTATATTTGTTTAATTAAATTAGCCATTTCGATAGCACTAACTGCTGCTTCTAAACCTTTATTTCCTGCTTTTGTACCTGCTCTTTCAACAGCTTGTTCAATACTTTCAGTAGTTAAGATACCAAAAATAACCGGTACCTCAGATACATCATTTACTTTAGAAACTCCCTTAGCTACTTCATTACAAACATAATCATAGTGAGAGGTAGCTCCTCTAATTACACAACCTAATGTAATGACCGCATCATATTCCCCTTTTTTAGCTAACTTTTTAGCAACTAGAGGAATTTCAAATGCACCAGGTACATGAGCAACATCAATTTGTGCTTCATCTACTTCATGACGAATTAAAGTATCTTTTGCACCTTCTAATAAGCGTCCAGTTATAAAATCATTAAATCTGCTTACTACTATTGCTATTTTTAAATCCTTACCGACTAATTTACCTTCAAAATTCATATTTAAGTCCTCCTAAATTAAATGTCCCATTTTAGTTTTTTTCGTTTCCATATAACTGTGATTATGCTGAGTTTCAGGAACGATAAGTTCAATTCTTTCTTCAATATCAACGCCATATTCATTTAATCCTTCAAACTTTTTAGGATTATTACTTAATAATCTTATTTTACTAATATCAAAATATTTTAATATTTCAGCAGCAATATGATAATCTCTTAAATCTTCATCAAAGCCTAAAGCAAGGTTAGCTGTTACCGTATCATAACCTTTTTCAATTAATTCATATGCACGTAATTTGTTCATTAAGCCAATACCACGACCTTCTTGTGGGAGATAAATAATCATACCACCGTTTTCTTCTATATACTTCATAGATGCTTCAAGTTGTGCACCACAGTCGCAACGTTGACTATAAAAAATATCACCAGTTAAACAAGCAGAGTGAATACGTACATTGGGATTTTCATTCACATTACCTTTAGCTATTGCCACAATTTCTTCATCACTATAATCAGTGGTAAAGCCATACATTTCAAAATCACCAAAATCTGTAGGCATTCTTACTTTAGCATTGAGTTTAACATGTGATTCAACTTGTTTACGATAATCAATTAAACTTTCAATAGTAATCATCTTTAATTGATGACGTTCTTTAAAGGCTTGTAAATCCTCTCCTTTAGCCATTCTGCCATCATCATTCATAATTTCACAAATAACTCCAGCTGGTTTGGCACCTGTTAAACGAGCTAAATCTACTGCCGCTTCGGTATGACCATTACGAGTTAAGACACCATTATTTTTAGCTATCAATGGAAAAAGATGTCCTGGACGATTAAAGTCTTTTGCAGTCAATTGCTCATCGATTAAAGCTCTTGCTGTTACCGTACGCTCATATGCACTAATACCAGTGGTTGTTGTATAATAATCTACACTTACCGTAAAATGTGTTCCAAAAACATCAGTACTATTTTTTTCCATAGCATTTAAGTTTAATCGCTTAGCAATGATTTCATCTACTGGAGCACAAATCAATCCACGGCCTTCTTTAGCCATGAAATTTATTGTGTCATCAGCCATCCACTCTGTAACTGCCACTAGGTCTCCTTCATTTTCTCTATCTTCATCGTCAACTACAATAATGCTTTCACCATTTCTTAAAGCTCTTATAGCCAACTCAACTGTATCGAATTGCATGACAAATTCCTCCTAAAAACCAAATGCTCTCAATTTATTTTCAGTAAGTTCTGTTTTATCTTGTTTCATAATGTTTTCTACATATTTAAATAATACATCTGTTTCTAAATGCACTGAATCGCCTACTTTTTTAGAAGATAATATCGTAGACCTGCGTGTTTCAGGAATAAGATGAATATCAAATGTGCGCTCATGAAGATCAAATACAGTAAGACTTACACCATCAACTGTGATTGAGCCTTGTTTAACCATTTGATTAAATATATTTTTTGAAGTTTTAATTGAAATAATTTTTGAGTTAGCTGATTCATTAATTTTAGAAATTGTTCCAAGTTCGTCAACATGCCCTAAAACGAAATGTCCTCCGAATCTACCGCTACCACTCATAGCTCTTTCTAAATTCACTTCTGAATTGCGTTGTACATCACCAAGATAAGTTTTACTTTCAGTCCCTTTGATAACTTCGACAGTAAAGCATGTGTCGTTGAAATTAATGACTGTTAAACACGCCCCATTCACACTAATTGAATCACCAATGTGCATGTCGGCTAAAATTTTATTAGCTTTAATTTCAATTGTTCTCACTGATTGCTCGGAGCGAGCTTGTTGTACGGTACCAATTTCTTCAACGATACCTGTAAACATAAACCATTCACTTCTTTCGTAATTTCAATTTTATATTTTGGTTAATTAACTTGGAATCAACAATTTCAAACTGAGTAGCTTCTGGCAAATCAATCACATCATCTGTTTTAAAGAATTGATGTTTACCTGAACCACCTATTAATTTCGGGGCTAAATAGAGAATAAGTTCATCTAAATGATGAGATTGGAGAAATTGTGAAGTTATACTTGGTCCTGTCTCGACTAGCAGCTTACCGATACCACGTTGATATAAATCTTTTAATATTTCAGTTGTATCGCAATCTTTCATATATATAACTTTAATATGATTTTCACCATTTTTTAATTTTTTATTTTCTGTATAAATCCATATCTCAGATGCAGTATCTTTAAATAATTGTTGTTCAAAATCAAGCTCTCCGGATTTGGTGAGTATGATTCTAATTGGATGTTTTCCATCTGGAACTCTTGTAGTATAAAGTGGATTATCAGCTTCAACGGTTCTTCGTCCTGTTAATACTGCATCATGTTCATGCCTTAGTTTATAGACATCCTCTTTAACTTGTTTGTTCGTAATCCACTTACTTTCATCAAAGTCAGTGGCTTGTTTTCCATCTAAACTAGATGCCACTTTAACTGTTAATTCTGGTATTTGATTTCTTTTTGCAGTAAAGAAATCCTTATAAAGGTCAGCCGCTACTTCATTAAATTGAAATTCAACATCTATACCTGCTTCTTTTAATATATCGTCACCTTTAGTTACTAAAGTCGTATCCTTAACAGCATATATTACCTTTTTAATACCAAACTCAATAATTTTATTGACACATGGAGGTGTTGAACCATGATGTGTACAAGGTTCTAATGAAACGTATATCGCAGCTCCTTTTGCTTGAGTTCCAGCCATATCAAGCGCTTGAACCTCTGCATGTTTGTCACCCTTCATTAAATGAGCACCTAAACCAACAATTCTACCTTCTTTAACTACAACTGATCCTACTGGTGGATTAATACCAGTCTGTCCATTCACCATTTGAGCAAGTTGAATGGCATAATTCATAAATCTACTCAATTTATCACCTCAATAAAAAATTCCTTATACCTGGAATATAAGGCATAAGGAGATTAATGTATCTTTAAATAAGCCTATTCATATAAATATGTTTGGACACACCTATACAAATCTGCTTATCGTTACACTTTTTTGTGCATGTCGATAGTTTACCTTCTTTCTCCCATCCAGACTTTAACTGTCGGCTCTAGAATTTCACTAGATCAGCCACTAACACAAAATTACGTTAGCAGGTCACAGGCTTGATTTACTGCCGGTTGGGAATTACACCCTGCCCCGAAAGAATGATATGAAATTGTTATTGGTTAATTGAGTATTGTAATTCATTACTACATATAAAATCTTACTATAATTATTTTAAAAAGACAATTTAATAGCTTAATTCAGAACAAACTATTGAATCCTAACGTAAATCAGTTAAATTATTTATCCAATTTTTGTTGCGTTAAATATAAATGAGAAACAGTATCAACTACTTGATCCACTATCATTTTAACGCCATTTCGAAGTTTATTAACACCATTAGTCATCTGGCCTATAGCAATTACATTTGTTAATGTACCATATCTCGGACTAATAACTTGATTAGTCTCAGGTATGATTTGTATACCGCCCATTGGATGAGGTTGTACAATGCGTCGATTTTCAAGATTAAGAAGCAACCGATCATCTTCATCTAATTGAGATAAATGAGTTTTAGGACCCGTCGCATTGATCACTATGTCAAATATTTCAAAACTGTGGTCCTCATCATTAAACTTCAAGACAAACTGCTCATTATCATAGATGACATCATGTAATCCTTTCTTAATTTCAAGTGATCCATCTTGTATTAAATTAATAAGTAGATTGGCTGTTCTTGGAGGCATGGGATTCGAATTGAGTTGAATAATTTTTGAATATTTTCTATTAAAAGCTTCCTGATCCTTAACACTTAAACTATTCCATATCCAATTTAGATTCTCTTTTAAGTGTTCAATTAAACTTTGAAAAACACCCATCTCTTCATCATATTGTAAGTCATATTCTAAATCTTTAATATGATCTCCAGTTCTTCTACTAATTAATTTTTGAAAATCAATATTATAATCTTCACATTCTTTTAAAAACAATGCGACTGCTTTATCTAGAGGAACATTACCATAATAAGTTTTCTTTATACCGTTAAAATGCTCTTGAGTTAGATGTGTAAATTGAACATCAACCATTTTCCCTCTCACACTAGGCAAAGCTGCTGAACGACTTGTCATAATAATTGGTAAATTTGGATGATGGGCAATTACATATCTAACTGCATCTAAACTTGCAAGTCCTGTTCCAATAATAGCGATTCGATCTAAGTCTTTAACTTCATCTAATGTATTATAAATTGGATATGGTGTTTGAATATACCCCCTTTTACCTTTTAAATTATATGGATCATGGTAACTAAAAGTACCAAATGTTAAAAATAAATAATCATATTCTCTCCATTCTTTTTCATCTTCACATGTACACACATAATAATTTAAATTTGTATTACCAATATTTGATTGGGTAAAAATCTCTTCAACCTTATTATTGATGACAGTTAAGTTTTCATATTGTTCATTATAATAAGATAGATAAGACTTCATATAATGACCAAAAACAAATCTCGGTAAGTATTGAGGATTTTTGAAATTAAACTCTGTTTGTCCTTGATACCATTGCCAAAATTCTTCATCATCATCTAGATTTAAACTCATTTTCTTTGATGGCATATTAATTAGCAATTCACTGCTATCATTTTGAAATGGTACACCTTGTCCCATATTCTTTTTATCGTCATATACATCAACTCTTAATTTTGAAAAGTTTTCATGTTTTACTAATTGACGTAACACACTTACGCCTGCAGTACCCATACCTATTATTGCTACACGCATTGTTTCATCATCCTTTTATGTATCTATATTTATTAATATTATCAATTTATGAAAAACTTAAATTTTATATACTCTATTAATATATCCTTTTCTATTTGCTTTTAATCTAAAAAAGATATGCTAAAATCAATTTTATGAGGTGAAAAATATGAAATTCATTATTAAAGTTATCATTGCATTTGTCATATTGTTCGCATGGTTATCAAATAAAAACAAAGCCAAATAATCTATGTTTGAAAGTCTATAAAAAGCACCCCAAAAAGTTAGATTTTGAGTCCAACTTTTGGGGTACACGTCAATTTCACAAAGAATGTTGATTCATATTATTTTTGATGTTCTTTATCATCTTTATAAACATATAATTTGAAGTATTTTCCTTCAGTTTTCATATTTTTATAGAAGTCTGCAATAATGTTCGCATTACTTTCAGCCCATTTGATATCTGTTGCATATTGATGTTCTCCAGGATTTTTTGGATTCCATCTCATACTATATAAAGTGTTTTGATCTTCATGAGATAAGAAATGTCTATGAATGAAATCTGCGCCACCATAAATTGCTTTCTGAGGTGTGTCCCAGCCATGTTTCTTAGCATATTGTGCACCTGTCTTAACAGGATCACTATCTAATGCGCCTACACCATAAAAATTATAATACTTTTTACCATCAATTTCTACACCATTCGCAAGTTCACTTTTAGCTGAGCCAGTTTCTAATAATGCGTGAGAAATAAGATAAACTTCATTTACATGTTTAGCTTTAGCTGCCTTTAAGAAATCATCAGTATGTTCTAATAAAATTGGTCTATCAAATAACATACGTTTAATTCTATTTTTATCAATACCTTGATATTTAGATAAATCTAAGAATTGATATTTTTGTTTATTATTATCAATGAACTTACTACTATCCATTGCAGTTTTAATTTCAGTATCTGACGCATCTCGCCAAGCGGTATTCGCCTTATTAGATACTTGTTGGCTCGTATAATTATGTATTTGCTTCTTAGCTGCCTTATCAAGAGTTTTATCCAACTTTTCCACTTTCTCAACTCGCTTAACATGTTTAAAGAAAATTTGATCTGAAATCATTGAAAAGAAGATAAAACCAGCAACAACAAATACTATAAGTAATCCTACTATAGCTATAATAGAGCCCTTCTTGTGCTTAATCATATTCACACCTCTTAGGTCAATGTTGTTAAACTATTCAATTCTATTACGATAATAAAGTTTAACATTATTAATCGATATTCACAATTTTATATCTGTATTGTTACAAATTCATAAATAAATAGTAATAAAATTGAAATTTAAAAAAGAGGTCGATTTCCATAAATAATATTTTAGCTTTTTCTATAACAACATAGCATATATTTTTTATCTCGATTTAAAAAGGCAAGCAAACTATGAATTCTTATACTTAATTGAGCCATGCCGATGATATTAAATAAAGTACCACTTAAATTTGTCTAAATGGAGGACATTATAAGCTCTTCACACTATATCCACAATTAAATGCATGTTAATTATTGTTATAGCTAAATTTTTAATTATAAAATTAAAAATAACGTCAAATGTAAACATCCTAATTATTATGGTTATTAACCTTATATTCTATACTTAAATTACTACGATTTTTGATAGTCCATCATAATGAAACTAACAGCTTGGGAACGATTTTTGTAATAATATTGATTTAAATCGATAGTTCCTTCAATCTCACCATCTCGATATTTCATTTCATTTGTAAAATTATTTATCATAACGAAATCTGAACGATCTCTTATCACATCTAAATCATCATTGCGTGCAAAGAAATGTTCTAAATTTAAGTGTGCGTAATCCATTCTTCCCCCCCTTTTAATCATTCATATCAATAATGTTATATTCATCATTTGAAGTCTTACTTATGTTAAATTATTGTGCATTTATTAAGTCTATGCTTACTATTTAACACCTTATTAGTCAATTACGCAAATGATAATTTTTATAAGTATAAGTTAATTTTAGTTTATCCGGAAATATAGTTTATGCGCATAAATAGGAGTACAATACATGAAATTTAAAGAAGCATACGAAAAATATAACAAAATAATACATTATTTGTTAAAAAGCTATCAAATCACTTATAATTATGATGAGTTTTATCAATGTTTACTTATCAAAATGTGGCAACTCATACTTAACTTCGATGAACAACAATCTTCCACATTACACAGTTACCTATTTATTCGACTAAAATTTTATTTAATAGATACATTTAGAAAAGAAAGTCTTCGATTAGATACGTGTAATATCGACATCCTTAATCACATTGACCAAGTGCCTACGCCCACTATCAATGATTCAAAACTTCTATTAGAAGAATTAACTCGACACCTATCTCCTCGCGAACATCTTTGGTTATCACTTTTCCTTCAAGGTTACAAACAATATGAAATTGCCCAATTAATGAATTTATCTCCGTCTACTATTAAAAAAATTAAATCTGCAACTAAGTTTCATTTACAACTCCACTTGAAAAAATGATAAAGGAATGAATAACATGAAATGTATGTCTACACAAGATGTTCTCTACGTTCAAACTGCAATTTCTTCAGAAATTGCAATGCTAATTCAACACGATTTGTATCAAATCACATTACCTTCTACAACTGAAAAACGATTAATTACCTTCTAGAATTACATCAAAAAATTATCAAAATCTAATTGCATTGGCTAAAAAAATCTTAAATATTAATAAACTTATACCAATTTATATTAATTCAGACACAATTTTATTTCCACTTACACCAAAACGTGCATCAATCAAATATTACATTA
>VNIV01000082.1_pt2 | contig 17216 bp, 15 predicted proteins | sample 7248611 | NCBI WGS metagenome assembly VNIV01 (sample SAMN12251775, study PRJNA551026) | human skin metagenome | isolation source: skin samples from healthy patients | host: Homo sapiens | place: France:Paris | reverse complement strand
CCAATTGTCTTTACAAGTTCATTAGGAATGACTGGTATGAATTATGACTATATGAAACTTGGACATACAGGTATCAGTCAGTCTCCGCAAGTGTTTATGGATTGTCAAATCATGGAATTAAATGGTGAAATACATGTCAATATTGATACAAGGATAGGTGTGTTTAAAGAAGCATTTATAGATGCTTTTACAAATGATTATCAACAATGTTTATTAGATATTGCTGAAAATAATAAATTCATGCAAACATTGAAGCCTTGGTATTTTGTTGAACGTAGCTCACAACAATTTAATGAAATAATTCAGAATAGTAACAACAATTCGGATGAGTTGCATCTTAAGAAAGTGAAGATTGACTACAATATTTTGCCAGAGACATTGGTGCAAAATATTGTTGAACAATGTAAGAAAATGATGCAAGTAGATATATTAAATGATGATGATAATTTCTATAGACATGGTGCAGATTCGTTAATATTAGCAAGGCTTTCGACAACCATTATCAATATTTGTAAAGAACATCAGCTAACTCATTTGAATTTTGATAATTTGTTAAGAGCTTTGTTAGCGGAACCTACAATAAGTAGAATTTTAGAAGAGCTTAATAATAGCTTATTATCAGAACATGCACATGACCTTGAAAAAGACCGTTCCGTTGGGGAGTTAACATTATTTAAAGAAGAAGGACAAGTGCTTAAAGTATTTTTTCATGCAGGTCTAGGTACAATGAATTGCCTAAGATACGTGCTTGAAGAACTCAAACACACTGACCATGATGCTATCGCAGGCGTTACAATTTTGAACCAACAACAGTACTGTCGCATAGAAAGAAGTCAGTTAGTTAAAATAATCAGTGAATCATATGCTGAATTGATTGTAGATTCAGGATACGAAGATGTGCATTTAGTGGGATACTGCTCTGGTGGACTTATTGCGTTAGAAGTAGCGAGCATACTTATGCTCAGTGATGACATTAATGTTGAGCATGTTACATTAATTGATACGTCTCCATCACCTATATCGAAAATAGACTATATGGTTTCTGAAATGGCTTTTATACAAAATTATTTTATAACAATTAAAGATGTACTACCCAATATTGATTACAGTAAGTTAAATCAAAGTATTAAAGCAATGTACATTGATAAAAGCACACATGCAGATTATGACTTATTCAAGTTTATTAGTAAACAGTATGGATGTAATGATTCTATGATAATGGAATTAGAATACTTTTTCAAAACATTGACGTTTGAGGAACGATTTGAAAAATATGCTAAAGTCATCGAAACTCAACAAGGACAACAGGATGAAATAAACAAAGAATTTTTAATATCTACCTATAAAACACAAATGGCTAGTTGGGAAGGCGCACACATGGTACCGACGACTTATATTGGAGATGTAACATATCTCAAAGCAGAAAACCAAGCAGGATTTGATTTACTTCCAATTCAAGATAGTCATGATTTTTGGAAACAATGTTGTATCGGTAATTTTGAAGAAAGATATATACCTGGAAATCACTATGATTGTGTAGAAGATGTTGAAAATGCAACATATGTTGCACGTTTACTAAGAAAATAAAGGAGATTTATATATGCAAAAATTAACAATTAGAAATTTAATTACAGTAGGTATTTTCACAGCCATTTATTTAGTTATATTTTTTGTAACATTTATGATTGGATATATTCCATTTTTAATTCCGTTTTTAGGTCTCATTTGTCCAATTATTTGTGGCATTCCTTTTATCTTATATGTTATGAAAATAGATAAATTTGGCATGGTGACATTAACAGGGACAATCCTAGGACTTGCTTTTACAGTAATGGGGAGTGGTCTGATTATGATTCCAGCTGGCCTCATTTTTGGTTTGCTCGCAGATTTTATGATGAAAGCAGGTCATTATAAAAAATGGAAACATATCTCATGGGGGTATGCATGCTTCTCACTATGGATGATGGGATTTGCAATGCGTATGTTTATTGCTAGAGATCAATACTTTAAAGAAATTGAAAAGTCGTATGGACAAGACTATGTCAATGTTTTGAGATCCATTACACCACTTTGGATGTTACCAGTAATGTTTATTTTAACTATTATAGGTGGTCTTATAGGTGCTTATTTAGGTAAGAAAATGTTTAATAAACACTTTAAAAAGGCGGGACTTGTGTGAAGCCAACTATCAATGGATTAGTTGATCGTAGAGATATACTTGCAAAATTAGATCCTAGAACAAAGATTTTACTAATTATCACAATCAGTACAATTCTAATATCAAATGGTAGTTCACAGAATATTATGAGACTCTTGTTAACGTTATTTTCACTTATTCTTTTGTTGAGTATTAATAGAAAAAGTCAGATTTTGAAATGTGTAGGAATTTTTATTGCATTATTTTTAATACAAGAATGGGTAATACCACAATCTCACGGTATGTTGAAATTCATCCTTCTAGGCTTGATTGGAATATTTATGAATATGTTGCCAGGATTCATTGTTGGATACTATACCTTGTGTTCTACGAAAGTAAATGAATTTATAGCTGTAATGGAGAAAATGAAATTTCCACGTAGCATAATCATTCCAATAACAGTCATTTTTAGATTCTTTCCAACTATTGGAGAAGAACACAAACATATTAATGATGCTATGAAAATGCGAGGAATAACATTTACTCGTCATTTCTTAAAAGTTATTGAATATCGTTTAATACCACTTATTATTTCAGTAGTTAAGATTGGCAATGATTTATCTTTTATAGCGATGACAAGAGGAATAGATTCTCCCTATGCAAGAACAAATATTTGTACTGTCAAATTTAAACTGCTCGATAAGCTGTTATGTTTAGTGTTGCTGGTATTGTGGATGGTTTATTTCAAGGAGAAGTTGTTTAATGATTAAATTTCAAAATGTAACATTCAACTATGTTTCATTAGAACAGCCAGCGATTAAAGATATAACATTTCATATTCATCCAGGAGAACTAGCAGTATTTTGTGGTAAATCTGGGAGTGGCAAGTCAACAATTAGTAAATTAATCAATGGATTAATACTTAAAGTACAAAATGGTAATATTTCAGGACAAGTTTACCTAGATGGTCGCAATATTTCAGATATTAATATGTTTCAATTATCCCAAATCGTTGGTAGCGTGTTTCAAAATCCTAAAACACAATTTTATAACGTCGACACGACAAGTGAGTTGGCATTCAATTTAGAAAATCAAGGCATAGACAGTACAATCATTGTCGATAAAATTAAAACGATAATGACAGAATTTGAGATTGAACATTTGTTAAATCGTAATATTTTTGAGTTATCTGGTGGAGAGAAACAAATCATTGCGTGTGCAACGGTGCTAATTACAAATCCAGATATTGTTGTGTCAGACGAACCTTCATCTAATTTAGATATGTATAGTATCAAAAAATTGAGAGAAATGATTAGCTATTTAAAGCAAAAAGGGAAAACGATTGTTCTTATCGAACATTGATTAGATTAGATCATCGATATTGCTAATCATGTTTACTATATGGCGAATGGTAAAATTCATTCGGATTATGATGTCAAAGACTTTATATTACTTAGCAGTCAGACATACGAACGTATGGGAATTAGATATGGTCAAAGCGAAACATTAAAGCATCATGTAACTTTGAAAAAGGATGTTATGGAACTAAATCATTTTATATTTACCTATAACAAAATGAGTAAACACGAACAATTAGATATAGAATCAATCAAGATACCTACTAATGAAGTGGTGGCAATCATTGGAAATAATGGAAGTGGCAAATCGACTTTTGCCCAATGTTTAAGCGGACTGCTAAAACGCTTCAAAGGTCAGGTGTTGTGTGATAACGAAAAATATCATCGCAAGCAGTTGTTAAGGCAGAGTTATATGGTCTTCCAAGATGTAAATACTCAACTTTTTACAGAATGCTTAGATCAAGAGTTAAGATTACAAAATATTCAAGTTTCAGAAACACAGAGTGATGCTTTGTTAAATCACATACGTTTATTAGATAAAAAATTTGAACATCCATTAGCTCTTTCTGGAGGAGAAAAGCAAAGGATGGCTATTGCTACTGCGTTATTAAGTGGTAAAGAAATGATTATTTTTGATGAACCTACTTCAGGATTAGATTTATATCACATGCAAGAAATAGCAAAGCTCATCAGTGATTTACATGCTAAAGGCAAAAAAATATTCATTATTACACATGATAAATCATTAATATTAGAACTCTGTACATATGTTTTACATTTTTCTGAGGGAAGAATTGTAAATCATTATGCCTTAGATAATCAAGGTTTAGAACATTTAAATCCCTATTTTAACATATAAAATAAGCGAGATGAAAGGAGTAAATTGCTTATGGACACCGAAGAACATTGGATTAAATCATTAATTGAATTTAGTAGAAAAAGTAAATTCAAGATTATTGTATCAGTATTGTTATCCGTTATCAGTGTATTTTCTGGCTTGGTGCCTTATTGGTCAGTCTACAAAATTGTTTTAATGGTGATTGAGAGACATCAAACGTTGAATCAAATGTTGGTTTATATCTTGATAGCATTATGCGCATATCTTATTCAAGTTATTGGTTATGGAGGCTCGACGATGTTATCACATGTTACTGCATATGATATTTTATCCAATATCAGAAAGCAATTAGCACAGAAATTAATGCGCTTACCTTTAGGTGTTATTGAGTCTAAGAAAATTGGTGAATTGAAAAGTATATATGTAGATAAAGTTGAAACAATTGAATTGCCAATAGCACATATGATTCCAGAAGTGATAGGTAATGTATTGTTATCCATTTCAATATTCGTATTTATTGTTATGATTGATTGGCTCATGGCTTGTGCCATGTTAGTGACAGTACCTATCTCATTTTTTGCTTTTAAAAAATTGATGACTGGATTTAATGAAACGTATGCTAAACAAATGGCTTCGAATAATTACATGAATAGTGCTATTGTCGAATACATAGAAGGAATAGAAATCATTAAAACATTTAACCAATCACAAAGCTCGTACAGAAAATATAAAGACGCAGTTAATGTATATAAAACTCACACTTTAAATTGGTTTAAAAACACATGGATTTACATGAATCTAGGCGCAAGTATTCTTCCTTCAACATTTTTAGGTGTGCTTCCTATTGGGATGTACTTGATCTCTATCAACCAACTTAATGATGCTGAACTTTTCTTGTGTTTAGTACTGTCATTGGGTGTAGTTGCACCTATCAAGAATTTTACAAATTACGTAAATCAATTGAAGTCTATCCAAAGTGCGATTGTCGAAGTTCAACATGTATTAAATTTAGAGGAATTGGAAGTATCTAATCATTGGAACGTGTATCAAAGTAATGAAATTGTCTTTAAAGATGTTGGATTCTCATATACGAATGACTGTAAAGATTTAGTGTTTGAACATTTATCTTTTGTGATACCTGAACAAACTTTCACAGCCATTGTAGGTGCATCAGGTAGTGGAAAGTCAACTATTGCCAAGCTGATTTCTCGTTTTTGGGATGTGACATCAGGTGAAATTGATATCGGTGGTGTAAATATCAAAGATATTGAACCCAAGCAACTGAATGAGTTAGTTGGACTTGTAGGACAAGAAAACTTTTTATTAAATCTTTCTTTTAAAGACAATATCAAACTTGGGAATCCTCAAGCTACAGATGCGGAAGTCATTCATGCAGCTAAATTAGCACAATGTCATAGTTTTATTGAAAAATTACCTGAGGGGTACGATACGTTTGTCGGAGCAATCGGTAATAAATTATCCGGAGGGGAAAAGCAACGTGTAACTATTGCGAGAATGATATTAAAAGACGCACCAATTATTATATTAGACGAAGCTACAGCTTACGTTGATCCAGATAATGAAAAAAATTCAAGCTGCTTTAAAAACCTTGACGCAAAATAAAACACTCATCGTTATTGCACATCGCTTATCAACAATTAAACAAGCAAATCAAATTATTGTGTTAGGTCAACATCAGATTCTTGAAAAAGGGACTCATCAAACATTAATGGAATTGGACGGTAACTACAAACATATGTGGAACATGCATATGGGAGCAAAAGATTGGGGTGTATCTTCTTAAGTTTTAATAAATTCTTATGTAAAGGAGAATCAATATGTTTCAAATTACAATGAAGATTTTAAAATGGGCCTCACCGTATAAAAGAAGAATGATATTAGGATTTGTCATGTCATTGATTAATTCTATTTTTATTGCATTCCCTATCTTTTTATCAGCACAAGTATTTAACCGCATTTTATCATATCATCAAATTGTCATGTATGAAATTTTGGATGTCATAGGTTTGATGATTATCTTAGTATTAGCAAGATTTATCACGGCATATTTAAAAAATAAATTACAAGAAAGCATTGCCTATGAAATGAGTGCACATGAGAGATTAAATATTGGGGATAAATTAAAAAATGTTAAACTAGGTTATTTTGATGATCATCAAACGAATGAATTAGCCACAATTGTGACAACTGATTTGACATTTTTAGAAAATTACGCAATGAAGATGATAGATATCGTTGTTAATGGATATATATTAATTATGGTGTTGATACTATCACTTTTAGTTGTGTCTTGGCAAGTAGCCATTTTAGCGATGATAGGCGTTATTTTATCATTATTTAGCATTCGATTATTAGAGAAAAAGAGTCAACAAAATGCACCTTATTATCACCATGTTCAAAATCAGCTTGTAGAGAAAGTATTAGAAATAATCCGAGGAATTCAAGTCATTAAATCATTTTCAAAAGAAAACACAAGTCTCAAAAGTTTTAATCAAGCTGTTGATGAAAGTAAGCGTGTGAATTCTAAAATTGAGCTACAATATATTCCGTTTAATTTGTTGCATTTACTGAGTTTGAAAATCGCTTCTATTTTAATTGTACTAGCATCTTGTCTCTTATATATCAATCATAGTATCGATTTGCCGACGTTGATTATGATTGCCATTTTTTCTTTTGTTATTTTTGACAGTGTAGAAAATGTGAATAACGCCGCTCACGTACTTGAAATGATTGATATGACATTGAATGATATTGAAGAAATTAACAACGCTCCATTATTAGATGAAAAAGGTAAGGATATCGTCATTGAAAATGATGATATCGAATTCGATCATGTATGTTTTTCATATGGTGATAAACAAGTCATCAATGATGTGACATTTAGAGTTGATTCACAAACATCTACGGCGATTATTGGACCATCAGGTAGTGGTAAATCAACATTATGTCATTTACTTCTAAGATTTTATGACATCAAAGAAGGTAGTATTCGAATAGGTGGTGTCGATATTAGAGAGGTGACACTAAATGCATTGATGTCACATATGAGTGCTGTATTTCAAAAGGTGTATTTATTTAATGATACCATCGAGAACAATATATTATTTGGTAAGCCAGATGCAACCAAAGAAGAAATCATTCAAGCAGCAAAGCAAGCTTGTTGCCACGACCTTCATCATGGCACTACCTGATGGGTATCAAACAATGGTAAACGAGAAAGGTAATAATTTATCTGGAGGGGAAAAGCAAAGAATTTCGATTGCTAGAGCAATTTTAAAAGATGCACCGATTATTATTTTAGACGAAGCAACTGCAAGTATTGATCCAGAAAATGAACACTTAATACAAAGTGCGATTGATGAATTAAGTAAAGGTAAAACGGTAATAACGATTGCGCATAAGATAGGAACAATTAAAAATGCCAATCAGATTATTGTACTCAAAGATGGTAAAATTATTCAAAAAGGTAATCATGACTCATTAGTACAAGCACCTGGAACCTACCAAGACTTTATAACAATTAAAAGCCAAACAGAAGGTTGGGGACTTTAATGCAATATAAACAGATTGGTATATTAGGTGGTAATGGTGTTATAGGGTACGCACTAACAGAAGCATTAAGTGAGTTAAACGATATTCAAATTAAAGTTGGTACACGAACAGATTATTTTAAGAAACTTAATCTAGCTCATGTGAAATATGAAAAGTTGTACTTGGATAACTCAGAAAAATTAAAAAATTTTATGAGTGGATGTGAGATTATTGTTAACTGTACCGGTTATTTTGATCAAAAAATCATTAAAAGCTGTTTAGAATGTCATGCTCATTATTTAGATACTTCGGGAATATGTGGCTTAGAACAAGAAGTTCAACAATTAGATGATAATTTAAAAAAACAACGTTTGAGTGTTATACAATTTGTTGGTGTCAACCTTGGTTTGACTGAAGTGTTAATCGCATATTGTAAAAAATTGTATACTGTTGATAAGTTAGAAATGTTCTTTTCAGGTACAGGTAATTTATCAAAGTCAGCATTACTAGAAATCATTAAAACGTCAGAGCCTCCCTATTCATATAGTCAAAAGTATTTGAAAAATGGAACAAAAACGAAGTTAGATTATATGATCAAGACATTAAATTTACAGCCTTTTATGAAAGCGTTTTATTGCGTACCGCTTATTAGTTGTCATTTTATCAATTGCGTGCAACAACTACAGGTACCAAAAGCTTATTTTTTTAATGTGTTTCGTGACCAAATTATCATTTCTCAAATGGCAGAAGCAAAATTTTTATATCAAAATAATTAAACGAATAAAGCTATCGAAAGACTTGCAACAGCATTTAAAAACTATGGTAATAGTAAAAGCACCTACACTTTAATAAAAGTGATAATTAATAATAACACAGAATTGACGTTTCAAAGTACTATAGATTGGAATGCATTAACGGTTATAATTCTATACAGTACAGTAAGCTTAATTTTACAATCACGCATTAAATCACATGGAATCAAACCACTATATGAAGCTATCAATGTGAAAGAATTAATTAGCGAATTAAAGAAAAATGCCACAGTCACAATAGAAAAAATCCGAGAGGTGAGTACATTGAATGATGATTTATATTATTTTATATCTGAATTGCATTATCAAGAAAAAACATATGATTTAAAAACATATAATTTAGAATCTTTGAAATACAATATATGTAATTATTCTAAATCTACATTACAAAATGATTATTTGATGTATGAAATGAATGGTACGACATATATAGGTATTGATCAAGCGTTATCTTTTAAAGTGAGTAACACAGCATTGACCATTGAAAGTAAGGATGGCAATTTCAAAATCCAAGAAGACGTTTTTACTATCAATAAGACATTACAAGCGATACACAAAAGATGTGACAACCAAAATATCAATTTTTTCGGTTACGTTAATTACAATTTAGCTAAATATTTGTATTTGGAACTTCAATCTGAACAAGAGAAAGAATTATTATACTTTTTTGTGCCATCAATAGAAGTGAAAATTCATAATAATCACATGGTTATTCGATACTTAGAGAGTAATCCATTTAGTGAATTAGATAAAGTGTATGAAGATGTAACACTAAAGAATTCACCACTTCCCAATGATACAGAGCAATCTTTAATCAATCAAAAATGTGATATGTATAAAAATAATGTCATTAAAGCAGTAGAAGATATCAAAAATAACATGTATTCTAAAGTGATTCTTTCAAGAAGAATTGTGATATCAGATAGAATTCATATGATTCGTAGTTATTTTTTAGGATTAAGAGTAAATAATCCAGCTCGGTCATATTTGTTTGATATCAACTCTATGAAATTATTTGGATTTTCTCCAGAGACCATCGTACAAGTAGATAACGACAATAAGGTACTCACATTCCCTTTGGCGGGTACGAGAAAAAATCAAGCGCATTTAAAAAAAGAATTATTGACTGATATCAAAGAAGTGGGAGAACATGCTGTTTCAGTTAAACTAGCCATTGACGAACTTAAAGAAGTCTGTCAAAAAGATACTGTAAAAGTGGATGAATTTATGCATATTTATGAAAGAGGATCAGTGCAACACTTGGGGTCTAGAGTCTCTGGTATACTAAAAAACAATAATTATTGGAATGCATTGTTATCTCTATATCCCGCTGTTACGGCTTCAGGCATTCCTAGAAAAGAAAGTGTTCAAGCTATAGAGAAATATGAGGATGAAGAACGAGATTTATATAGTGGTGGTGTGTTTTTAATTCATCAAGATATAGGGTTTGACGTTGCATTAATATTAAGAAGTATCTTCCAAAATGAGAATGAGACACATGCCCAAGTAGGAGCAGGAATTGTTGAGAAGTCTAAACCTGATAGAGAATTTGAAGAAACGTGTGAAAAATTAAGTTCAGTTCTTCAGTCATTGAGTATGTAAGAGTTACTAAGAATCAATAACGAAATATACGATACTTGAAGCCATTAAAATTTCTATTTCTTAAGATTAATTAGTAAATCGATATAAGTTACAAATGATGAATATTTAAATTTGTTACAAAATTTATAATGTAATAAAAATGATAATGTTACAATTTAAGTAACTTTGTTGTATTGTAAAATATTCAGTGCTATTTTAATAGATGACTTTAATTGGGGAGGTGATTACAATGATGGACCATCTTTCAAAATTAGGTGATGCTATCGTAAACACAATCACAGCAGCTCAATCTGGAGACGGTGCTGAATTAGCTAAAAGTATCATACACATCGTAACAAATGCTGGTGGAATTATTGGAGATATTATACATGCTTTAGGTTTATAAACCTATAACAAGTTACATAATATTTTCATTAATTTAACATTTTAAAAGGGGTTAGGTAACCATTATAAGGATTACTTAACCTCTTTTTTATTTGCTACACGCTATCATTCAGTTATTTATACATCATTTTGAAACAATTTAAAATTAGAAAAATAATGTAATCACATTCATATGATGGTTAGTAGCTATCTTAATCATAAAGTTTATCTTCATACATGTAGTAGGTTACTATGCTATACATAAAGAATAGTTTAGAAAATCATTTTGAGAATAGACATATAAATGTGTAAAGATAGTTATGCTTAATTTCACAATTAAGGATTAAACTGTTCAATTTTCATTGTATCACTGAAAAACTTTAATTGGATACTAATTTTGTTTAAGTTAAGAGGATGTTTCCACTTAACTTATTTTATTTTGTACTATAAAATTATAAATAAAATGAGCGTACAACAATTTAAATTGTGTATTGAAACGAAATTAACGGAGGTAATACGCAGTGACGACATCTGAGAAACAGCGACAACAATAAGCGGAATTACAAAAGAAACTATGATCCATTGCCAATGATTTAAGAGGCAATATGGATGCGAATGAATTTAAAAATTATATCTTAGGTTTAATTTTTTATCGATTTTTAAGCGAAAAGATAGAGACACAATCTGAACGATTATTAGTCGAAGACAATATGACGTATGAAGAAGCAATGAATCATGATGCCTATCGACCTATTGTTGAGAAAGAGTTGATTCAACGTATTGGTTTCGTCATCGAGCCTGAACATTTATTTAGCCATCTTAAACAAAATTGAAAATCATACTTTTGGAATTGATATGCTTGGCGATGCTTACGAGTATCTGATAGGACAATTTGCTGTTAGTGCTGGTAAAAAGGCAGGAGAATTTTATACACCAAAACAAGTTTCAACCATTCTTGCTAAAATTGTAACGGTAGGAAAAGAAGATTTAAGAAGTGTTTATGACCCAACGTGTGGTTCAGGATCGCTACTTTTACGTGCTGGTCGTGAAGCAAAAGTTCGTAATTATTATGGTCAAGAGTACAATAGTACAACGTATAACTTGGCAAGAATGAACATGTTACTGCACGATGTGAACTTTAAAGCATTTCAAATTGAGAATGGTGACACACTTGAAGCGCCAGCATTTAAAGGTCAAACATTTGACGCCGTGGTTGCGAATCCACCTTATAGCGCGAAATGGAGTTCGGCTCCACAGTTATTAAAGGATGAACGCTTCAGTGATTACGGTAAGTTAGCGCCTAAATCCAAGGCAGACTTCGCATTTATCCAACACATGATTTATCATTTAGACGATGAAGGTACAATAGCTGTTGTCCTGCCACATGGTGTTTTATTCCGTGGTGCTGCAGAAGGAACCATCCGTCAATATCTAATTTAAGAGAAGAACTATTTAGATGACGTTATCGGTTTGCCAGCCAATTTATTCTTCGGCACAAGCATTCCAACGTGTATCTTAGTCTTTAAGAAATGCTGTCAAAAAGATGATGCTATCGTGTTTATTGACGCATCTCAATCTTTTGAAAAAGGAAAAAATCAAAACCATCTTACAGACGAAGATGTCAGCAAAATTGTAGAGACATACAATAAAAGAGAAACTATTGATAAATACAGTTATATCGCAACATTAGAAGAAATCAGAGACAATGATTTCAATCTTAATATTTCAAGATATGTAGATACATTCGAAGAGGAAGATCCCATTGATTTAGATGAAGTCCAACAGCAATTGAAAGACATCGATAAAGAAATTGTCAAAGTTCAAGCAGAGATTAATGTGTACCTCAAAGAACTAGGAGTATTGAAAAATGACTAAATCAACTAACACTCTTGAGGTAAAATTTCTGGAATTTGGTGGAGCGTTGGTATCGCCGGTCTAGTTTATACAATACTTGGCATCGTGATTACTAACAAAGGAGAAGACTATGCCGTTTCGTTTTCAATTGAAATATTTAAATAATATTGCAGTTAGTAAGTTTATTTTATAATTTACGAATAATAAATTGCTAGACTTGTATAATAACAACGAGTTCCTATACGGGGGCTCGTTTATTATTTTATCTTTGATACATAGAGCTACAATTCTTTTTTAAACACATAGCTCACTTTGTTGTATGACATTTTATCTTCATAAAAACGGTGTGCATGTTTTCTTTGAAGACCAGAAGATAGTGCGATAGTTTCATATCCTTTTTCTTTTGAGAGTGATTAAATGTGCGTTAATAAATGTTCACCGTAACCAATAGAGCGATAGTTATCATCAGTGACAAGGTCACATATTCAAATAAAGCGTCCATAATATAAAGTTGTCACTGATTGAAAGCCGATAACAGATGCAAGATTATCTCCAATATATATATAAACCATACATTTCATAATTATCTTTTTCCATCGCTTCTGTAACTAACTCAATATAGTCTTCTAAAGATAAATGTGTTCTTAGCTTTGACATCAGTGGATAAGCCTCTTTAATTTGGTTTTCATGGATCTTCAAAATTTCCAATTTATTTTACACTCCCGTAGTTTTATATTTTAAAGTTATCTTAATATTACTAATTACCATTTTAAAGAATTTATGAACTTTCACTGATATCTTTTCATCTTAACAATAACGTTTAATGACATTTTCAAAAGTTTATTTATATTCGCTTATATCGTTTCAAAAAACTTTTTATTTAATCAAAATCCGAAAATCTTTTTTAAAATAAAATTTGTTTAAGCAATTATTATTTTTAAAAGAGCTATTTTTACGATATAAAGTGTATAATTAGTCTATAGTGACGTTTGCTAGCGCTATTGCAAAGTTATATATGAAACGTTTTAATGCACCAAACTTTAAAAATAAGCAATTCAATTAAGGAGGTTATGATTTCTATTATTCTGTCGCTTAGTATAAATATATATTGACTATGTATATAGCATAATTAAAGCGTTACTTATGCGCTCATCTATATTTAGATGAAACAATTGAGTAAATCTCAAACAATTTTAGCAGATTAAACACATGCAACAAAGGCAGATACGTCTAAATTAATTAAAGATTTAGACCTAACACGTGTATTGTACAGCAAGATATTTCAACAAGTTAATTGAACAAGATCCTCATCATATTAAATTTAGAAAGATAAATCATCAATGTTAAGGAGATGCCTCAATGTTAATTAAATTACGAAAATGTACAAAGTTATGTATCATTATTCTTTTCTCAGTATACATGAGTTGTATTAATGCTAATTTAAGCAAGGCAGCTGAAAATCAAGTGAGAACAACTCAAAATCTTGACTATCAACAACTCAAACAACTATGGAAGTCTGTGAATTATGGATATGAGTATTATGACGGCAATGATAAATCAATGAAAAAGCAATATGATTATATTGAACAAGATGCTAAAAGATTATTGGCAGAAATGGAAACAAGTCCTTCAAGATCTTATTTATGGAAAGGTGCTAAAGATATACAAAATAATTCTAGTCATATGACAAAAAGCTATCAGAATATTGAGCGAATTGCAGAAGCTATGAATCATCCGCAAACATCTTTAAATACAACAGAAAACAAGAAGAAAGTAAAGGATGCGATAGCGTGGATGCATGCGCATGTGTATGGTGTGAATTCTGAAGAGAATATGAAACGATTGACTTCAAATCAAAAAGAAGCAGGTTCTAATAAAAAGACCACTTTGAATTGGTGGGATTTTGAAATAGGCTCACCGGAGGCTTTAACAGATACTCTCATATTAATGGACAAAGACTTTACATTTAAAGAAAAGAAAAAATATATTGCGCCTATTAACAAATACGTACCGAAAAGTAATGAAGTCTTAGCTTCTGTAGGTAAACCTGAAAAAGCAAAAGGTAATAATCTTGTAGATATTTCTAAAGTGAAATTGACTGAAAGTTTAATTGAAGAAGATAAAAATATGATGAAATCTTCTGTAGATTCTTTTAATAAAGTCTTTGATTATGTTCAAGATTATGCGACAGGTAAGGAACGAAATGGTTTCTTCCGAGATGGCTCATATATCGATCATCAAGATGTTCCTTATACAGGGGCATATGGTGTAGTTTTATTAGAAGGCATTTCTCAAATGTTACCTATCGTATACGCGACACCTTTTGATGTGAACAATGAACAGCTACAGGTGTTAGATTATTGGATAGATGAAGCGTTTATGCCACTGATTCATAAAGGCGAATTCATGGATTTTGTAAGAGGTAGAGCAATTAGTCGTGAAAATGAAACAAGTCATTCAACGGCCACAACGGTTATGAAATCATTATTAAGAATGAGTGATGTTATGCATGATCAAACCTTAAAAAACAAATATAAGCAATATGTTAAAACGTCAGTTTTATCAGATGATAGCTATCATCCAAATGATCATTTGAAATCTTATGCAGATATACATAATATGAAAAAATTAATAGAAGATAGTTCGATTACTACTAAAAATAAACCGCAACAATTAAAAATTTATGACGAAATGAAGCGTGTTGTTTATCATAATTCAAATTTAAACTATACATTTGGACTTAGCTTAACATCTAATAAAGTGGCTCGTTACGAGTCGATTAATAACGAAAATTTAAAAGGTTGGCATACGGGTGCAGGCATGTATTATTTATATAATAATGATGTTAAACATTATCGTGATGACTTTTGGGCAACATCTAATATGCATTATTTAGCAGGGACAACAACATTAAATGATGAACCAACCGGAAATAGAAAAAGTGAAAAAACATTTGTAGGTGGAACAAAGTATAACGATAAGTTCGCTAGTATTGGAATGGACTTTGAAAACCAACAGCATACATTAACCGCAAATAAATCATGGTTTATATTAGACGACAAAATTGTTTTTATGGGTAGTGGTATTGTGAATAAAGATAAAGCCCATGACGCCAATACAACTATTGAGAATCGTAAAGCAAACGGGTACACACTATTTCACAATAATCATCCACTAGATAATGCTAAAAATAAAGCAACAACGTCAATCTTTTTAGAAGCAAAGGATACTCAAAATAATATTGGATATCGTTTTTTAGACGCACCTAAATTGACTATAAGCAAAAATGAACGTTCCGGTATGTGGAAAGATATTAATGAGAGTCAAAGTAAAGATGAACATAAAAATACGTATTATGAAGTTGTGCAACCCCACTCAAATACAAACAATACATATGCGTATGTTTTGTATCCAGGAATAGCTCAATCGGAATTTAAAAATAAAAAAGATGATATTAGTATCATAAAACAAGACGAACAATTCCATGTTGTTAAAGATAACGTGAACCATGTATGGGGCATTGTGAATTATGCCAATGAACCTCAAACGTTTGAGATAGATGGAAATAAAGTTGAAATCAAAGGTAAAGGCATGTTTATGATTAAAAAGAATAACGACGGCATATTAGAAGGTACGTACAACAACCCTGAAGTATTTCATTCGGCCACTGATTTAAAATCTAAAATAAGTATTAAAGGTTATAATATTTTGATTAAAGACGTTCCAAACCAAGATACACATTTTGAATTAAAAAAATAGATTTGATATTATCCCACTTTATCCATTCAGAAAATGCACTAAAAAGGCTAGAACACTCATAAAAATGGGTGTCCTAGCCACAAGACAAAATAAGTATGAAAATACAATAATAGATACATTGAGCATCACATTGCACTTCTAAGGTAATTTAACAATAAAAAAATTTAATTGTCAATGGAATATAAAATTCTTTATTTAAAATTAATAATATTAATAAAATGTATATTAAGTATTTATTAATATTTTAATTACCTGTATTTAAGAATTAAGTTCTTATAATTATTTTTTGAAAATTCACTAAATATTTGCAATATAATTTATCTGTATCGAGTTTTCAAGCTAATTAAAGTTTGAGCTCAATATGAGTCAAATCTTTACCAATGACTATTAGATATAATGGAACATCTGCGTTCATGTAAATAGGTGGTAACTCGATTTCACCTTGTGTATACTGAACTAAATAGATATGCTCAGCATTGATAAAATGGACAAATCCTTTAACACGATATACATTTTGAGGCAGTTGGTCTAATGTATCAATAAATGATTCTTTCGTTTCTAATTTTGGCATATCAATGAAACGATGTTCAATCCTGCCATGTAAAGTCCCTCTATTTTTCGTTACTATATTTTTCACTTCAAGCAAAGATTTTAAAGATAATTCACCATATTGTCCCACTTGAATATTTGCATCACCATTTATTCTCTCAAGTTTGCTTAATAGGTGAGCAGTATCTTCCACGTTAGTTAAATCCATTTTATTGATAAATAATGTAGAACAATGACTTAACTGTTTAAAAAATAATGTTTGTATATCTTGTGGGTAGGAGTCAATATGTTGATACATTTGAGCATCAATCAGGCCGATTATACTTCTAATTGTCGTAATAGGAGCGAGTACAGGTGTCAAACAAGCATCGACAACTGCTAAAGGTTCCGCT
>VNIV01000105.1_pt1 | contig 17326 bp, 15 predicted proteins | sample 7248611 | NCBI WGS metagenome assembly VNIV01 (sample SAMN12251775, study PRJNA551026) | human skin metagenome | isolation source: skin samples from healthy patients | host: Homo sapiens | place: France:Paris | reverse complement strand
ACCACCGACCTTCGGGTTATGAGCCCGACGAGCTACCGAACTGCTCCATCCCGCGATAATATTATTTTTGACTGCCTGACAATCATACCATCATCACCTTTACAATGTCAACACATTTTTAATTAAATTTAACATTTCATTCATTTAGACTTTAAATTACTTTGTAGTAATTGTTGTCTCGAAGAAGTACTTTACTCAGTATATTAATTTCGCTAAAGATAGTCAATAACGTTTTACAATTTATTTGTGTAAAAAATTACTTCATATATCATTTTATAATATTTATTACTAAATGATGGTTAACACATTTGTCACTTTTGAGTTATATATTTATAAAAACAAAATAAGACACCCCGTTGCATCTTATTTTGTCATATAATCTTGCATTCTTGACTGTAGTGAAGTAAAGGTTACAAATCCCTCATCTTCTAAAAAGTGTCCTCCATTTTCAACTACCCGAATATGACCGTTCAATGTGTCCATTAATCTTTCGGTTTCTTTATAAGATACATATTTATCATCTTTAGACGTTAAACCATAAAAATGATCAACTTGAGATTTTACTTTATCGTAATCGATAGTTACACCTCTCAAATCAACATTTTCATCTATATCTTGAGCATCCTCTTTAAATCCGGCAATACTGAAAAAACCTTCTATATGATGTGCAGTCTCTTCCAAAAATTTTAATGCAGTAATTGAACCAAAGCCATGGGTAACAAAATACGTATCATGCTTACGAATATGAATTTGGTCTTTCATTTGATTAACCCATTCATCAATTTGAGCATGCACATCAGCTTCTAAATTAAATAGTGTCACACGATACCCTTCTAAAGTTAAATTATGTTTTAACCACTCATACCAATGGTTTTTAGAGTTACCATATTTTGAATGTACAATTATTACGTCTGTCATGACCCTCACCTCTTGTATTTAAAATTAAGTTTATCTTAAATTAAAAACACTTTAAAAAGAAATGACATCTGTGTAATTAAACATTACTGACTGTTATATAACCTAAACAAAATCATACCAATTAAAGTGTTCATATGCATTATAATTCTGCTATTATTTCTTCAATAGCATTTTTACCTTGTTGAATACAATCTGGTAATCCTACCGCTTCAAAAGATGCTCCTGTTACTCTTAAACGAGGATATGTTGTCTCAATATGGTGCTGAATAGCTTTAATACGATTAATATGTCCTACATGATATTGTGGCATACTTTTCGGCAAACGATTGACTATTGTAAAATCTGGATCACCTGTTATAGTCATCATTTGACTTAAATCTTTTCTAACAATCGAAACAATTTCATCATCTGTATGATTATCAACCACAGTGTCTCCTGGTTTACCAATGTAAGCTCTAATCAAAACTTTTCCTTCAGGAGTGGTAAATGGCCATTTTTTTGAAGTCCAAGTACAAGCAGTAATATCAGTTTGACTAGTTCTAGCAATAACAAAACCAGTACCATCATATGTGTTTTTAATGTTCTTTTCATCAAACGCCATAACGACTGTCGCAACAGTAGTTGAATCCATCTTATTGAAATAATCAAATGCTGGATCATGGCTAAACCACTTCATAAATACTTGATGAGGGGTAGTAACTAATACACCATCAAACTTTTCTTTGTTATCTTCTAAAATAATTTCATAATCTTTTTGAGATACAACAATATCATCAACAGGTGTATTGTAACGAATACTTACGCCTTTTTTTTGAACATCTATTTCAAGCGCCTCTATAAACGAACTTAATCCATGTTTAAATTGTTTGAATTGTCCTTTTGGTGCTCCAGGATAGAGCTGACGTTTTTTTATGTGTTGCTCTTTTTCATGTTTCATACCTTTAATTAAACTACCAAATTTTTCTTCTTTTTCTTTAAAACTAGGAAATGTACTCATCAAGCTTAGTTGATCAATATCAGTACCGTAAATCCCTCCCATTAGAGGTTCAATTAAATTCTCAAGTACTTCATCACCTAAACGTTGTCTAAAAAAGTCCCCAACTGAAATATCACTATTCATCTCTATAGGTTTTTTAAATAAATCGAGACCCGCTCTTAATTTGCCTATTGGTGAAATGAGTCTAGTGGTTATAAAAGGTTTAATATCTGTTGGAATTCCCATAATAGAACCACCAGGAATAGGATACAATTTATTTTTAGCAAAAATATATGATTGTCCTGTAGCGTTTGTAATTAAATCATTCTCTAAACCAATATCCTTAGCAACATCAGTCATAATTTTTTTGCGTACTAAATAAGATTCTGGTCCTAATTCAATGGTGTAACCATCTTTACGATACGTTTGAATTTTCCCTCCAGGTCTATTGAAAGCTTCAAAAATGGTTACTTCAATGGATGGATCTTCATTTTTAATAAAATACGCACTCGCTAAACCTGTAATTCCAGCTCCAATAATTGCTACTTTTTTACTCAAATCTTTCACGCTTCCTTTCAGATTTGCTCAAATCCACACTGAAATCGTGTTTAAAATTTATAATTAAAGACATTTTTTACAAAAGGAATTCCCCCGATTTAATGGAGGAATTAAAACTTTACTTTATTTATACATTTTAAAAATGTGCTTTAACTTCGTCAACAATTGCTCCAATAAATAATGGATCTGTATTAGGCATATCAGGACGATAATAGTTAGCACCAATATCATCACAAACTACTTTACATTCATAGTCATTATCATAAAGTACTTCTAAATGCTCACAAACAAAGCCTACTGGTGTGTATATAAAGTTTTTATATTGATGTTGATGATATAAGTCACGAGTAAGATCTTGGACATCAGGTCCTAACCAAGGTGTACCTGTATTCCCCTCTGATTGCCATCCTTCTGCTACATGAATAATGTTTGAATCTTGTTTTAAAATCTCAGCGGTTTCATGTAATTCTTTTGGATAAGAATCATTATTGCTTTCTAATAGAGCTTTAGGTAAACTGTGTGCAGAAACGACTAGAACTGTTTGATTATGTTCTTCGCGTGGAATTCGTTCTAAAGTTTCGTTAATTTTGTTTGCCCAATATTTAATAAATTTAGATTGATGACAGTAATGTTTAATATGAGTTAACTTAATACCATATTTGTCTGCTTCTTCTTGTGCTCTATCATCATATGAACCGACAGAAAAACTTGAATAATGTGGCGCAAGCACTACTGTTACTGCCTCTTCAATACCATCATTATGCATTTTTTCAACCGCTTCTTCAATATATGGTGAAATATGTTTTAAGCCTAAATATAATTTAAATTCTACATCTTTATATGCTTCATTTAATGCTTGAGTTAATGCTTCAGCTTGTCTATCTGTTGTACTTGCTAAAGGAGAAAGACCTCCTATAAATTCATAGCGGTTTTTTAAATCTTGTAGTTCTTCTTCAGTTGGTTTTTTACCTCGTCTAATATCAGTATAATAAGGCTCGATATCATTCTCTTTGTATGGTGTTCCATATGCCATTACTAATAATCCCATTGTTTTAGTCATTAATAATACCTTCCTTTTAATATTAATTATTGTTATTTAAGTAAGGTTTGGATTAAAACCAAATCTTTTAAAGAACTATTTTGAAGTATATTGATGAACAAATTCTGTTACTTTTCTTAATGTTTCCGGCTTTACTTCAGGAAAAACACCGTGACCTAAATTGAAAATATGTTTACCGCGTTCCATACCTTGATCTAGTATTAATTTTAACCGTGTTTCAATGACGTCCCACGGAGCTAATAATAGCGAAGGATCAAGGTTACCTTGTAACGTTTTGTTGACTCCTAGATCATCAGCATGTTTAATTGATGTTCTCCAATCTAGCCCTAGAACATCTATAGGTAAATCATTCCACTCATTGATTAAATGACTTGCACCTACACCAAATAATATGACAGGCACATCATTCTGAGCTTTAATCCCACTGACTAATTTGTTCATAGCTGGCTTAATATAATAATTATAATCTTGTATATTAAGTGCGCCTACCCATGAGTCGAAAATTTGAATCAATTCCGCGCCAGCTTCTATTTGTGCCACTACATAATTTATAGAGATTTCAACGAGATGATTCATAAGTGCGAACCAAGTTTCTTCATCTCTACACATCATCGCTTTTGTAAAATTATAATTTTTAGAAGGCCCACCTTCTATCATATAAGAAGCTAAAGTAAATGGCGCACCTGTAAACCCTATTAAAGGAACATTCAACTTTTCTTGTGTCAATAGTTTAATTGTATCTAACACATATGGCACATCTCTTTTAGGATCAATTTGAGATAATTTCTCCACATCTTGTACCGATTTGATTGGATTTGAGATAACTGGTCCTATTCCAGATTCAATATCTACATCAACACCAATTGGCTTTAATGGTGTCATGATATCTTTATACAAAACAGCTGCGTCAGTTTGGTAATTATCTACAGGTAAATGAGTGACGTAAGCACACAATTCCGGTTGATGTGTAATTTCAAAAAGTGAATATTTTTCTTTTAATTTTCGATACTCAGGTTGCGAACGTCCTGCTTGTCGCATAAACCATACAGGTGTGTGTGACGTTTCTTCACCTTTAACTGTTTTTAAAATTGTATCGTTTTTGCTGTGCACCCTTAAGTCCTCCCACATTAAAATCATTCTTACCAATGATAGCATACTGTATATATTTTAGTATTTTAATATGCTTAAATGTCATAAAAATGACATAGTACTTCTAACTAGCAATTTCCTTTTATCTATTATTGATTCTTTACTTTTAAATTCCAGAGATATGGGTAAATGATTTATAATTAATCAATCATTAATTGAACTATTTTCAAATGATACATTTAGTATTATATTACATATTATTATGCTATTTTCCATTTTTCATTAGATATATTAATCTTTTATTGTGCAAAAGAAATTCTATAATCGTATAATAAATTAAAACAAAGGAGGTATGTGTCATGAAACTATACACATCTTATGGTACATATTGCTTTTTAAACCAAATCAAACGCAACAATTCAGAGCATCATTTGTTTCAATTTTCAGCTGATGATTCATCTGTTATATTAGAAGAAACTGATGAAAAAACAGTTTTAAAACATCCTAGTGCTTATCAAGTCATTGATAGTATTGGAGAATTTGATGAAAATCATTTCTATAGCGCTGTCTTTGTTCCATCATCTGAAGACCATAGCAATCATCTAGAGAAAAAGTTATTACATTTAGGTGCCCCTTTTAGTTCATTTGGTGGATTTAAAAGCTACCGTTTATTAAAACCTTTAGAAGGTAATACGTATAAAATTTATTTTGGATTTGCAAATAGATTAGCCTATGAGGATTTTAAAGCATCAGATATATTTCAGAATAACTATTCAAAAGAAGCATTAAGTCAATATTTTGGATCAAGCGGACAACATTCTAGCTATTTTGAAAGATATTTATATCCTATAGAAGAACATTAATTGTTATAAAGAATCATGAGTTCTATATTTAATAACCCTTCAATGAACTTAAATCAATCATTGAAGGGTTTTACCATTAATGTATAAAGCTAATGAGTGTCTGAATAGTATCATTTTCAATGATTATAAATAGACCCAAGCCGATATATATGATAGCCATTATCCAGCGACTAAATTTTTCTATCACTTCTCCTACACCTGGTATATTTGCAAGTTTCTGAGTTGTAAAAACTAAAATGAAAATAAGGATTATAAACGTAATTAATGTCACAATTAATTCTAAACCATTTAAAGTTGTAAAGTAAGGAACAAATAATCCAATATTATCAGCGCCACAACTTGCAATCGTTACAAGTGCAACGGTTTTCGTTAATTGTGAAAGTCCATTTTTATCTAATTCTGCTTTAGCTTTCTTTTCACCTTCACAATCGTCGTAAATAGCTACTTTCAGCCCGAGATAAATAGGTATAAAACCTAACAGACCTAAAATCCATTTTTCTGGAACATAATGTAAGACGTAAGCAAAAAATAAACTTATTATTATAAGAATTAAAGATCCTAAATATTGTCCTACATAAATGTCTTTATAATGGTTAGAACTTGTAGCTCTAGCAAAGTAAATTAATAAAATCACTAGTAAATCTACTGCGGTAGCAATATAAAGAACAGCAGACGTGATGATTGTTTCAAACATATTATCCCTCTATTTTGTTACTCTTAAAATCAAATTTTGAAAAAATAAATATATTAAATCTGAATTAGTCTCTTAATAGAGTTTCTTGATATTTTAATTTTTTAATAGCACTTCTTATTGTTAGCAAGCCAACTAAAAAGAAGACAAATGAAAAAAAGAACATTGTTGGATACTTTATAGTAAAAGCTAACGTAAATATAATTCCTATTATTAGCATAAGACGATATAAAAACTGCTCATATCCTTTAATCACCTTTGTATCTGAGACTGGCCAAACTTGAGGCCACAAGCCATAAGCTTGTTGTGTATAAAACTGAGACATTTGAAGTAATATGATATACATAAATAAACAACCAATAATTAAAGAAACAAATGGATTTGAGAGCCAAATCATTAAAATTAGAGCTATGACAACTAATCTTAATATGATAGTAAATGCATCTCTGCCCCTAACAAAACTACGTATAAACAAGAAAAGATACATTCTATTTTCATTAAATTTCTTCCCTCTAGGCACAGGTAATAGGAAATCTAAATAACTACGTCTTACTGCTGATTCTCTAAGATGTTTAACATCCGTGAACATGTTTACAAATTTATAGTAATTTGTATGGTGTTGGTGTTCAATCGCTATCATCTTTTCCCAAGGAAACAATCGAAGTCTAGCTTTCGATTTTAAGAGAATAATTCCACCTATTAGTAAAAGTACGATAACTAAAGCAACATAATTGTGAAACTTTAAAATTAAATAGTAAGTTAACGCTATAAATAAAAATAACAATAAATTAATAATCCATTTATTATAATTTAGCTTTAACCAATTCCATCTTATTAATAAACCGATATACGGATAAATTAATGCACATGCAGCAAAAGCAATATAAAAACCAAATTGGTTATGATTTAATTTATTAAATATAGGAAAAAAAACAATTATTAATATGACTTGTAACACAATTCGTGAACCATAGCTATATATCAAGCTTACTTTCATATAATGTTCCATATGCTTTTCAAATGGAAGCATAAATAGTCTATCTGCATCTTTAAGTAATGTTCTAATCGGGAATAATGAAACGATTGCCACAACTAGACTAGCAAATAATGCATAATCAATATGTTGTGGTATGTGTTGTAACCATTGTCCGTAACCAAAGATAAATGCCCCTAACAAAATGAGTAAAAATACAGTGAAATGGCCATTAAAAATAAATTTGTTATAGTAATTCTTTTCCTTACGAATCGCCTGTTGTCTACTTTTAAATAAAGATAATGCTTCATCATTCATAAGCATTGCCACCTTGTGTAACGTGAATATAAATATCATCCAAAGTCTTATCTTTTAATCCAGTTTGCTCACGTAATTCATCTAAATTACCCAAGGCAACAATTTCGCCTTTATCAAGAATGATAAATCTATCACAGTAACGTTCAGCGGTTGCTAGGATGTGTGTACTCATCAGAACAGTACGATTTTCATTTTTCTTCTCTACCATTAAATCTAACATTGATTGAATACCTAATGGATCGAGTCCTAGGAACGGCTCATCAATAATATATAGTTCTGGGTCAACGATAAATGCACAAATAATCATCACTTTTTGTTTCATACCTTTTGAGAAGTGACTTGGAAATACTTTAAGTTCTTTCTCTAAACGAAATACCTTTAGTAAAGGCTCCGCTCGACACATGGCTTCTTCTTTACTTAATTGATAAGACATTGCAGTCATTTCAATGTGTTCCTCTAAGGTAAGCTCTTCATAAATGACCGGAGATTCTGGTATATAAGATAACTTTCTTCGATAAACTTCTATATCATCATTAATGTTTGTATCTGAAATGGTTAATGAACCTTCCATAGGATTAATAAGTCCTAACATATGTTTAATCGTTGTGCTTTTTCCTGCACCGTTAAGTCCAATTAAACCAACAATTTCGCCTTGTTTTAATTCAAAATTAATATCTTTAATCACAGGTTTTTTTCCATATCCACCTGTCAGATGTTCAACTTTTACTGTCATAAGGCACCTCCATCGTTCTTATTGTATCAAAAAATGATGTCTTAGACCTAAAATAATCCATGCATCAATGTTGTTTTAATTCAATGAATGCTATAATATTCACTAACATAACTTAAAGAGGAGTGTCATTGCTATGTCAGAAACTATTTTCAGTAAAATTATCTCAGGCGATATCCCAAGCTTTAAAGTATACGAAAATGACTATGTTTATGCTTTTCTTGATATCTCACAAGTTACAAAAGGTCATACACTACTAGTACCAAAAAAAGCTTCAGCAAATATTTTTGAAACTGATGAAGAAACAATGAAACATATGGGCGTGGCTTTACCAAAAGTAGCCAACGCTATTAAAGCTGCCTTTAACCCAGATGGATTAAACATTATTCAAAATAATGGTGAGTTTGCAGATCAATCAGTATTTCATTTACATTTCCATTTAATTCCAAGATATGAAAACGATATCGATGGCTTTGGATATAAGTGGGAAACACATACTGATACTCTAGACGATGATACAAAAAAAGAAATTGCGGAAAAAATTCAAGCACAATTTAAATAAACATGCATATTTCTTGTTATACTGGGTATAAGTCAATTAATACATTTATCCGACATATGAAGTGAGGAGAATAATAATGAAAGTCACAAGAATTTTATTTGGCCTAGGTGTAGGTGCTGCAGCTGGATTTGCAGTTGCTTTAAGAAACCGTGACGACCATAGCGTTAAACACAACACAATAGATGCAAGCCAACCTACTGGCGCTCAATCAGAATTAGAACGTGAAATTGAAACAATGAAACAAACTTTTAATGATATTCTTAACTATGGTTCTCAAATTAAAAACGAAAGTATTGAGTTTGGAAGTTCAATTGATGACGAATTTAAAGGATTAATTGGTAATTTTAAATCTGATATCAATCCTAACATTAAAAAATTACAATCCCACATTGAAAATTTACAGAACCGTGGCGAAGAAATGAGCAACGCCTTTTCTAAAGATAAGTAATCTATCAAAGTTATGACGCTATTGTCATAGCTTTTTTATTTTTAAATAAACTCAGAAAGGTAGTTATTTTAGCTTATTTAAAATTGCATAAATCATCTTTTAATCTTCATTAAACCTATTGACTAATATTGTAAAGACATAGATAATACGTATCGAACATTAACATAGAGAAGAGGCATATATTATGTTTTTATGTACTCGGCAAATCGATATTCATGCTAGATTTGGCATACAAAGAATAGCATTTTTAAGTATCGTAGCTACTATTATCACTTTTTTAGTAAGTTATGAAGTTATGTATTATTTTCTAGATACACCCTTATCAGATAAACATTTTTTCATTTTAATAATATTTATCTTATTAATGTATCCTATTCATAAAGTTGTGCACTTACTTTTCTTTTTGCCTTATTATAAATCCTTTAAAGTGCATAAGCTATCAAATAAGAAATGGGTGCCTTATTTTAATACTTACCTAAATACGCCTGTTCATAAAATATATTTTTGTATTAATTTAATATTACCAATTTTCTTTTTATCAGGTATTTTTGTTTTATTAAGTATCTATCTACCTCAATATGGACATTATTTCATGTTCTTATTATCATTGAATATTGGATGTTCTATGATGGATATTCTCTATCTAAAGATTCTTTTATTTTCAAATGATGGTCATTATGTAGAAGAACACCAATCTGGCCTTCATATTCTAAAAAAGGTAGACAATCCTAACGCTAATCGTTCATCACTATAAGTTTGAAAACTTTCAATTCTTTAACTTGATTTTTTCATAATTATAAATAAAATATGCAATATTAAATAGCAACAAATAAGATAGAACTTCCCCCTTTCCCAGTCATACTATAGTCTTAGGAAAAGGGTTTCTAATTGGTAGTATTCAAATAATATGTTATATTTACGATAATTAATACATAAAGGAGCTATCAACAATATGAAATTAATAAACAAAATCATCGTACCCGTAACTGCTAGTGCTCTTTTACTAAGTGCTTGTGGTTCAAATGCTACAGAAACAAAAGATAATACACTGATTTCATCAAAAGCTGGAGATGTTAAAGTTGCTGATGTAATGAAAAAGATTGGTAACGAACAAATTGCTAATACTTCTTTTAGTATTGTATTAAATAAAATTTTAGCCGATAAGTATAAAGATAAAGTAGATACTAAAGATATTGATGATGATATCAAAAAAGAAGAAAAGCAATATGGTGGTAAAGATCAATTTGAAAAAATGTTAAAACAACAAGGTACGTCACTTGATGACTATAAAGAACAGAAAAAACTTTCTGCATACCAAAAGCAATTACTTGTTGATAGAGTTAAAGTTTCAGATAAAGAAATCAAAGATAATTCTAAAAAAGCATCTCACATCTTAATAAAAGTAAAATCTAAATCTAATGATAAAGATAAAGAAGGTTTATCAGATAAGAAAGCTAAAGAAAAAGCTGAAAAACTCCAAAAAGAAGTCGAAAAAGATCCAAGCAAATTTGGTAAAATAGCGAAGAAAGAATCTATGGATAGTTCTTCAGCTAAAAAAGACGGTTCATTAGGTTATGTTATCAAAGGTCAAATGGTGGATAGCTTCGAAAAAGCACTACTTAAACTTAAAGAAGGAAAAATATCTGACGTTGTCAAAACAGATTATGGTTATCATATTATCAAAGCAGACAAAGAAACTGACTTTAATAGTGAGAAATTTAGTATTAAACAAAAAATCATAGAACAAAAAGTTCAAAAGAAACCTAAACTTCTGACAGATGCTTATAAAGACTTATTAGATGAATATAAAGTTGATTATAAAGATAGAGATATTAAAAAAGCTATCGAAGATTCTATTCTAGATCCAGATAAGATCAAACAACAGCAATCCCAAGGTGGGTCATCAGGTTTAACTAGTACCGGCTCTTAAACGTAAGAATAATAAAAATTTTGCTTTTTAAACTAAAAGTGCTATAATTAACTTAACAAGGATATCAAATATATATGCACCAAATCCCCTGACTATGGCAGTAGTAAGGGGATTTTTTGGTGTGGCTATAGTGATGAGTGTCGCCTATTTACTTTTATCATTGCGATGACATAGCCAATGCGTAAACAAAGCAACGATACAACCACTTGCTGCTGTGGTCATGATGTGTACAAAGATATCAAATAACATATATGAACCCCCTTCCCTTCGTCTAATGACGCCTGAGAAGAAAAGTAAGGCGACTTAAATATTATAACATTGAAAATTGTTTACATTAAAATTTAACAATAAAAAATAGAAAACCTCTTTGTAAGTATTATATTACGTTCAAAGTAATAATTCCTTTTAAAGAGGCTTTGTATAATGTCATACTATCAATCTAAACTTGTTGGATTATAAAACTGTCTGTTATCTAATCCAAATATTCTGTCAGTAAACTGACCTTTCTCAGTTTTTTTGAATGCTTTTTCAAACATATTCATTTTAGCATCAATATTATCTATAAAGAACAGGATTTCCGCTTCTTTTAGATGTGGTAATTTGGGTGAACCATATTCCATTTTACCGTGATGTGCTAAAATCATGTGCCTTAATAACATCACTTCTTCTCCTTCAATGCCTAATTCTATTGCAGTTTCAGCAACTTCATCACTTGCAATAGAAATGTGCCCTAATAGATTTCCTTCTATCGTATAAGTCGTTGCAACTGTACCGCTTAACTCTCTCACTTTGCCTAAGTCATGTAAAATAATTGCGCTATATAACAAACTTCTATTAAGTAATGGATAAATATCACAAATTGATTTGGCTATGCACAACATTGTTAGAACATGATAACTTAACCCACTAGCAAAGTTGTGATGATGAGAACTAGCAGCTGGATAAGTAAAGAAACTTTCTTGATACTTCTTTATTAAATGACGCGTTATGCGTTGTAAACTTGCATTTTCGATTTCCAACATGAAGTGAGATAATTCTTCTTGAATTTCAGAAGGTGTCATAGGTGCACCATCTACAAAATCTTTCGTAGCTACGTTATCTTCAGGTTTAGCTAAACGTACTTGATGCACTTTCATTTGTTTTCGACCACGATAATTAATCACATCACCTTTAACGTGAACAATTTCTTCAGGTTTTAACATTTGCATATCTTCTTTTGTCGCAGTCCACAGTTTTGCTTCAATATCCCCACTTTTATCTTGAAGGAAAAGCGTCATATAATCCTTTCCTTGTGCAGTCACACCTTGTGTAGCACGATGTATTAAGAAAAAATGATCTACTGAATCGCCGGGATTTAAATTTTCTACATTTCTCATTTTTTCCCGCCTTCCTCTATTTTATTTAAAAGGAGCATTTCTTTAGATGGAATCAAGTTACCTTTAGTACATGTGAAATATAAAACTTGATAATCTTTAGATAGCTCTCTTAAGTAATTTAACATGCGTTCTTTTCTATTTTTATCAAAATGAACAAATGCATCATCAACAATAATTGGGAATGGATAGTATGGTTTTAATACCTTTATTAAACTGATACGAAGCGAAACATATAATAATTCTTTAGTAGATTGACTTAATTCTACTGGTTCAAATATTTGGCCATTTGAATGTTTAACTCGTATCTTATTATCCTCTGAATAATTTATCATTGTATATGCATCATTAGTTAAAGATTTGAAAATAGATACCGCTTCATTTATCACTTGAGGTAAACGCTTATCTTTAATTTGCTTGATATGTTCTTCAACTAATGTTTGTAAATAACTTAAACTAGCCCAATCTTTAGCTATATCATTGAGTCTATTCTTCAAGCCAAAGTACTCATGTCTTAATTGTGCTAAAGTCGCATCTGTTTCCATATGGCTAATTTTAGCACTTAAATCACTAACTTCAGCTTGCATTTCTAAATATTGATCATTATAATCATCAACTTGTCTTGCTAAAGTACTGTCTTCTTCATCTAACTGTGCAGAAGTCTTTTCGCTTAATTTAGAACTCATTTCATATGAATAATTTTGATTTTCAAGATATTTTGATAAATCATTGAAACGATTCATATTATTTTGATATGTTACATAATTTTGATGATGTGTGTAAAAACTTTCTTCGTTATCTACATCAATATAATTAAACAATTCATTAATAATATGATTATTTTCTTTTAGACGAGTTTGTAGTTGTTTTAATTCGTTATTAAGTAACTGCGTTTCATTCTGATTCTTCTTCCACGCTTCATTACTGTCTTCAGCATGTTTTAACCACTGTCTCACATCATGGAAGAATGACATTTGATTAAAATGTGCGAAATGAGATTGAGTAACGTTTTCTGATTGTTGATAAAACGTATCTAAGTCTTTGACTAAATCAATTCGTTGCTGATTTAATTCTTCAATGAACTTATCGTGAGATTTAATATTACCAATTGTTGAAATACTTTCAACAATTAATTCATCAGAAAGTTTTGGCGAAAGTTTTAATTCCTCTTTAAGTTGCATAACACGCTCTTTAAGAGAGTCTAGACGACCTTGTGCCTCACTAAGCGTTCTCTCTAAATATTGATGCTTTTCTTCTAACATTTCTCTATTTTTAATCGCATTTTGCCACTGTTCATGAATACGATGTTGGTAATCTAAATCAAATTCTAAATCATAATTAGTTTCTAACTGTGTCAACTGACTTTCTAAATCATTAATCTCTTGACTAATCGCTACGCTATAATCGACTTCTTTTGTTTTTGATAAATAAATACCTATCACAAAGATAATTGTTAAAATTGCAAATACAATACCGAAAATTAAATTAGTTGTTACAAAAGAAAATACACTTAATGTAGCACCAATGATTGCTAATGCTATAAATCCTATTCTTAATATCTTTTGACGTTGCTTCTTACGTTCTTGATCTTCTCTAAAAGTTTCTTTTAATTTTTCATATAAATTTTCCTTTTCATGTAACTCTAAAACCTGTTGAGAATACTCTTTTTTCTTTTCAAAAGTTTCTTCAGGAACAAGTTCTTGTTCTAATTGATCTAATTCACTTGAATTGGAGTTTCGTTCAATTTTATTATCTTCAATACTTCGTTCTAATTGAACAATGTAGGCATTTTGTTCTTGTTTAGCTAAAATTTGTTCACTAACATGACTTTTCATTGCCTCGGAGCTATCAACGTTGTAGTGCACATCATTCCAACCAATATTAGATTGTAAACGTTCCTTTTCACGTTGTTTATCCATAATATCTTTTTCTATAGAGCGTAATTCAAACTCTTTTTGCTTAACTTCATTTTCTTGTTGATAGAGACCATTCAGGTCATTGATATCTTTTTGATCAACAGGTTCAATGTTTTCGGCATCTTTATTAAATTGAACCAAACGTTCCTCTTTAAGACTAATATCTCTTTCAAGAGACAATTTATGCGATTTTGCTGTTTCATATCTATCTATACCTTTTTCAGGAAAGTGAATCGATGCTATATTTAGTACTTGCTCCAAACTTTTCCACTCTTGAGTTTGATCATGTAAAGCAACTTCCTTTTGCTTATCCTCGTGCATTTTAGATAATTGATTTAAATTTTGCTTTAAGTGTTCAAGTCTACGTGACGATTTATCTCTATCATCTACTAATCGGTGATATGAATCTAACTTACTCTCTTCTTCACGTATTTGACCTTCTAGATATTTAAGCTGTTCAATTTGCTGATTAATGATTGGATTTTTTCCAGCCTTTTTATACAATTCATCTTTTTTTTGACCAATCGTATCTCTCATACTAGTGAATTCTGTTGATCCCAGTGCACCAGCTTCTAATAAATAATCTTGTAATTGTTTCTCATCTAAATTTCTATGGATATCCTGCAATCCTAAAACATCGAATGAAAAAATTCCTTGATACGTTTTCTTCGAGATATAATTAAGTTTCTTATTCAGCCATGCTTCATCTCTAATTGTGCCATCTGCAAGATATACCTTTACATCACCTTGGGCACTACCTTTGATCCTCTCAACTTCTGCTTCAATTCCATCATCAAAAATCAGCTCTAGTTTGCCTCCATATTGATTACCTAAACGAGGCTCTAACCGAGGTTCTTTTGATTTTTTAGTTGGAAAGCCAAATAAAATAGAATGAATAAATGCTTGAATCGTTGATTTACCCGCTTCATTTTCTCCATAAATCTCTGTGAATTTGCGATTAAATTCAATTTTTCGTTGAACAAATTGACCATATCCATATATTTCTAACGACTTAATTATCATTTTGTTCACCTCTCATTTTATCCCTTAATAGACTTTCAGCGTGATTAACTAATCCTGTTCTATCAAATTCTGTATAGTCATCTAAATACTTAGAAGCTCTTGGATTAAGATATAAATCAGTCATTGCACTATTAAATAATGATGCATCCTCAATGAGTTCTGAAGAGAATTCATTAACCAATGGAGCCTCATCATTTTGAACATATTGTATATTTAAGTCTTCAATAAAAATAAACTGCGTTTCGTTCTCTTCAAATTCAGTAATCATTTCCTTCAGCTGAATTAGATCTTGTGGCGCCATAGCATCTTCACTATTAATTAATATTGTTAATCTATAAAATGCTTTACCTTCAGATCTTACTTTATCCTTGAAAGTTTGAATTGCCTTATATAATCCTTGCTTAGATGCTTGATCTGTTTCTATCGTCGCTTCTTCAAATTTAATATAGTGTGTTGGGTAAAATTGTGTTGTTAATTTTAGATGATCTCCTTCAACTAGGAGGCACCCTTTTTCTCCTAACTCATTAAAATGTCTTCCCTGAATATTACCTGGATAGTTGATAACAGGCATATCGCTTAATTGTTCACGCTCATGAATATGACCAAGAGCCCAATAATGATAGAGTCGGCTATTTAAATCTTCTAATCTAAATTCTGTATAACGGTCCTTGGCTTTAGACTTACTATAAGTACCATGTAAAACTCCTATATGTATTCCTTTTTGCCCTTGGCTAGAAGGATACGCGTCAATTTTATTTTCATAACTCGCATCATTTTGATAACTAAATCCGTGAATATAAATTGTTTCGCCATCTTTAGTAATCGCTTGGTATGTTTCAACTTGATTTGAAAAAACAGAAACATTATTAGGCCAATTCGTAGATATTTTAGAAGTTAGAGGATCATGATTACCATGACAGACATAGACAAAGATTTGTTCTTTCCTCAATCTTTCAAATTGTTCTTTTAAAAACACCTCTGCTCGAAGCGTACGATTTTCATTATCAAATAAATCCCCTGCAATGATAATAAAATCGACTTCTTGTTTCAATGCTAAATCCACAATATTTTTGAAACTTTCATATGCACTTTTTTGAACATCTTCAAATATACTTGGACTTAAGTAACTTTTTGATTTGAATGGACTATCCAAGTGTAGATCAGCACAGTGTATAAATTTAACCATGAGTTTCATTCTCCTTAGAAAATACGTAAAGTTAATGTATATAATGCATCCTGAATATAAATGAGTAGTATATAAAATAAAAACAATAAATATTTATAAGAAATTGGTGTAACGTGAGTAAGCTTTTAATAAGAAAAAATAACTTTACTTTATATTCTTTTATTTTACCATACCTCAGGAAGGCCAGTCGACGACGAAACGTATTTCATATATTTATACCAGTAAATTTTACACAGCATCTCATTTCGTATATTCAAATTTTGAACTAATATAAAAATCTAAAATACAATATATTAATTTCAGAGATAGTGTATAAAAAAGAGTAGGGCATAAAGAGCGCCCTACTCTTTTTTATACACTATAAATATTAGTCAGCATAGATTTCATCTAAAGGTTTAACGATGATTTGATTAATCTCTTGGAATACTTGGCTCATTTTTTGCTCAGCATTCATTAATTCAGAGATATTGTCATCTTTTTCAATTGCTTGAGCTTGTTCTTGAGCTTTTTGTAAATCTTCCTCAGGGATTTCTTCACCTTGCATTTGTTTTTGTTGGAAACTCATTTGAGTTTCACGGAATTTATCAAATAATTTTTTTGATTCATCGTTTTCTTTAACTTTAGCAAATGCATCTTTAATTGCTTTATATTCTTCACTATCTCTTAAAGCTTGTTCTAATTGATTTGCATAATCATATAAATTTACTGCCAT
>VNIV01000066.1_pt1 | contig 17404 bp, 17 predicted proteins | sample 7248611 | NCBI WGS metagenome assembly VNIV01 (sample SAMN12251775, study PRJNA551026) | human skin metagenome | isolation source: skin samples from healthy patients | host: Homo sapiens | place: France:Paris | reverse complement strand
AAAGGTAGTCATTCAAATGATGAATCATTGCCTAAAACAGGATTAGAAACTCAGTCAAACGGTACTTTATTTGGAACATTATTCGCAGCAATAGGTGGCGTATTTTTAGCTGGTAGACGCAGAAAAAATAAAGGTAATAAAATAAACTAACATTTTTACCATTATTTATGTAGCGTGGAGTAAAACCAGATCTCAAGAGATCTGGTTTTATTTTTAAAGACAATGGAGGCTACAATGGATTTTGAAACTAAAATAAAGAGATTAATTGCTTATATAAAAAGTAAAATAAAAATTGATAACTATGTCTTCGTAAGTATTGGCGGACCAAAATTTAAAGCACAAGTAAAATTATTCAAAAAAACAAATTACCTCGAGCATAATATTTTAAAATTAGGATATCAGTTTAAGAAAAAAACAGGTACATATCCTATATGGGTAAAGGTAGATGTTGTTCAATCTACAAAAAAAGTATTATTTAAAGATTTGAAAATTTCTTTAGAGAAAACTAGAAGAAACTATGTAGATTTTGGTATTGCATTTGATAGTCAGTGGGAGTTGACATTAATAGCTGAAGAGATTAATGCTAATGCTTTTGTAAGACCTAACAACACGAATAATCAATTGTATCTCTCTGAAAAAAATATAAATGCGTATCTGGTTAAGTACACTAAACATAAGAAAGTATTTAGTAATGATTTTTATAATGGTAAAGAAGTTATTAAATTTTATACTAAAGGTTTTATGTTAGATAACGATGCGTATTTTGAATTACATAATAATCGTTATGAGAAAAATTTAAGAAAAGTACATGATTTAGGTAGTGAAATCGACCGTTTAATATTAAACAGTACTGATTTTTTACAAAGTATGATCTTAGAAAATGGAAAATATGTGTACGGTTATTTCCCTCATTTTGATAACGAGATAGGGTTCTATAATATTTTAAGACACTCTTCGTCAACTTATGCATTGATAGAAGGTTTGTCATACTTAGGAAAGAATTTGGATCCCGCTAAAAAAGCTATTGATTATGTGATTAAACATAATTTAATGGAGCAAGATAATAGGGGATATGTCTATGAAGATACGAACGGAATCAATGAAATTAAGTTAGGACAAAATGCTTCCTTTATATTTGCAGTGTGTGAATACTTAAAATATCAAAAAAATGACTTATATTTAGAAAAAGCTCAAAAAGTTGCTCATGGTATTTTAACGATGATTAATGAAGAAACTTATGAAACAACACATATATTAAATTATCCAGATTTGTCATTAAAAGAGCAATATAGAATCATATATTATGATGGTGAAGCAGCTTTAGCTTTACTAAGATTATATCAGCTAGACAATAATAAGTTATGGTTAAATACAGTTGAAAATTTAATGAATCACTTTATTGATAAAGATTACTGGAAATATCATGATCATTGGTTAGGTTATTGTACAAATGAGCTAGTTCAAATTAATCCTCAAGATAAGTATTTCGAATTTGGTATCAAAAATGTGAATACTTATTTAGATTTTATCAAACAAAGAGAGACAACTTTTCCGACTTATTTAGAGATGTTAATTGCAACTTATCGTCTAATCCAAAAAGCTAAAGATACAGGTAGAGAAGGCTTAGTTGCTAAATTAATTGATGAAAAGTATTTAATTGATGTTATTGAAAAAAGAGCTAATTATCAACGAGTAGGTTATTTTTATCCTGAAGTAGCAATGTATTTTAAAAATCCTGCTAAAATTCTTGGTGGATTTTTCATTAAGCATCATGGATATCGAGTCCGTATTGATGATATTGAACACTATCTTTCAGGGTATGTTCAATATCAAAAGGTATTTAAAAGTATTAGTGATTAAATCATTCGGGGACTACTAACACTTTATTTTAATGATAGGTTAATTACTTTTTAAAGATAACTAAATAAAAACATTTATTAATAATAGTATTAAAAAGCAGTCAAATGATAAAGTTCATAAGACTGCCTTTTTTTAATATATTGATTTATCTGGATAATTTAAATTGAAATATTGAACTAATATCTACTACTATATATGATCAATTTCTTTTTAATGTTGAATTTCTAATCTAAAGGCCATTTCTAGACTCTCAAAGTACCTTTGCAAAAAATAATATAATTAAAGTTAAATTTCAAAATCTCAAATTTTATAATTAATTAACTAATTGATGAGTTATTTAACTTCAACATGTCTAATAGATGTTTTTTCTGCTCCATCAGAGTCTGTTACTTTGTATTCTACTGCATATTTTCCTGTTTTAGATGTATCTACTTGACCGTCGACTTTAATTTTATGTGTTAAGTCACCGTCTTCTTTATCATAAGCACTAATACCATTTAATAAGTTATATTCTTGGCCTTTTTCAATAACGACATCATTTACACCTCGTAGTTGAGGCTCAGTATTTGTAGTAGCTTCTGCATTTAAATTTGGTGTCACTAATGTAGCTGAAACTCCAAGTGCTGATAATGACTGTAGTAATTTGTTCATCACTTAACCTCCGTCTTGTAGTCGTTTACGATTTATATATAATATATTTTAAAATTAATGTATATACATCATACTATGGTCTTAATATACCCTAATGTTAACAAAAATTAAATATTTTTTTAGTAAATTTCAATAAAGAATATGTAAAATGACAACTATTTTAAATTATAAAAACTTCAGATAATAGAATTCTGTTGCTTTAAAGGGATCAATAATAAATTTAATCATATATTCGTGACAACTATTTAATACCACGTCGCATTTTTTCTGCCAACAAAGTATTATTAAGCACCATTGTAATTGTTAATGGCCCCACTCCACCAGGTACAGGAGTTATGGCTCCGGCAACGTTTTTAACTTCATCATAATCTACATCGCCCTTTAATTTTCCATTTTCATCTGGTGTATTACCTACATCAATAACAACTGCACCTTCTTTAACTACATCTTTTGTAACCAATCTTGGTTTACCAACTGCGCTTACTATGATATCAGCATTTTTTAGATATTCGCTCATATTTTTAGTACGTGAATGTAAAATAGTTACAGTGCAATTAGCTTGAAGTAGTAACTTAGATACAGGTTGACCTACGATATGACTTCTCCCAATTACAACAGCATTTTTTCCTTCTAAATCTATGTCAGAATGTTTTAATATTTCCATAATTCCTAATGGAGTGCATGGTATAAACGTTTGTTCATGTATACACAGTTTTCCAATATTGGTAGGGTGGAAACCATCTACATCTTTGTCAGGATTGATAGCTTCTAAGACTTTTTGTTCGCTGACTTGCTTAGGTAAGGGAACTTGCACCAATATACCACTTACTGAATCATCATTATTTAATCGCCCTAATTCATTGAGTACTTCTTTTTCTGTTGTTGATTCATCTAAATGAATTATCTCTGAAATCATGCCAATTTCTTCGGCTGCTTTTTTCTTTGATTTGACATAACTTTGACTAGCATCATCATTACCAACTAAGATAACTGATAATTTTGGTGTAAACCCTTGTTTATTTAATTCTTCTACTTGATCTTTTAACCCCTGTCTATATTCTTTTGCAATTTGTTTGCCATCTAAAATTTTAGAGACCACCTAAAACTCCTCCTTATAATTAACTAATATCTTAACTTTAACATTAGTATCAAAGTGATTAATAGTCAAAAGACGTAAATTAAATTTGAAATTAACAATAAAGTTCGATTTTATTGAAAATTAATGCTACGGTTGTTATGCTATATGTGTAATATACAACTATTTCTTATCACAATCCAAAGTTTTGAAAGGGTGTACAAAGTGAAAGTAGCAGTCATTATGGGTAGTTCTTCAGATTGGAATATTATGAAAGAAAGCTGCGATATGCTAGAAAAATTTGGAATACCGTATGATAAAAAAGTTGTCTCAGCACATCGTACGCCTCAACTCATGTTCGAGTTTTCAAGTACAGCTCGCCAAAATGGTTATGACATTATCATTGCAGGTGCTGGTGGTGCAGCACACTTACCAGGCATGGTAGCATCAATGACAACATTGCCTGTAATTGGAGTACCAATAGAGTCTAGAAGTTTGAAAGGGTTAGACTCATTACTTTCAATTGTTCAAATGCCAGGAGGTATACCGGTTGCAACGACAGCTATTGGTAAATCTGGTGCGAAAAATGCAGGTATATTAGCCGCAAGAATGTTAGGTATGTATCACAAATCAGTACAAAAGAATTTGGAAAATTACGAAAAATCTTTAGTCGATAAAGTGGAGGAAATGCAAAATGAGCTTCAATAAATTAAGTTTCGGCTCAACAATCGGAATTATTGGTGGCGGTCAATTAGGGAAAATGATGGCACAATCGGCTCAGAAAATGGGATTTAAAGTTATTGTTCTTGACCCTAATGAAGATTGTCCGTGTCGCTATGTTGCTCACCAATTTATTCATGCTAATTATGATGATGAAATTGCTTTAGAACGCTTAGGTGAAAGTTCTGATGTGATAACCTATGAATTTGAGAACATTTCCTCTAAGCAACTAAAACATCTAACTGAAACATTTAACATTCCCCAAGGTTATCAAGCAATTGAAATACTACAAGATCGTTTAACTGAAAAACAATCATTACTAGAAGCAAAAACACAAATTGTTCCATTTTTATACATACAAAACGAACAAGATTTAGTAAAGGCAATAAAAGAATTGGGTTATCCAATTATCATTAAAAAACGTTTTGGTGGTTATGATGGAAAGGGGCAAATTTTAGTTGAAAATGAAGAAAATCTAGAAGGGGCTAAAGATTTAATTAAAAAACAAGAATGCGTTGCTGAACAATATATTGATATAGATAAAGAGGTTTCTTTAACAGTTACGATTGGAAATGATCAACAAACAACATTTTTCCCATTACAAGAAAATGAACATAGAAATCAAATATTATTCAAAACAATTATACCAGCAAGATCAGACAAAGAAAAAGAGGCGCGTAAAGAAGTGAAAAAAATAACTAATGTTATCCATTTTGTAGGTACATTTACTGTGGAATTCTTCATCGATAAGACAAATACTTTATATGTAAACGAGATTGCACCACGTCCTCATAATTCAGGTCATTACTCGATAGAAGCTTGCGATTATTCTCAATTTGATACGCATATCTTGGCAGTAACTGGTCAAAAGTTACCTCAACAAATTGATGTGCTTAAACCTGCAGTGATGATGAATTTATTAGGTCGTGATTTAGATCTACTAGAAAATGAATTTGGTGAATATCCAGAATGGCATGTGCATATTTATGGTAAGTCAGACAGAAAGCCTGATAGAAAAATGGGACATATGACATTACTTACGGACGATGTCAATCAAACAGAGCAATATATGTTAATGAAATTTGAAGGGAGAGACAAATAAGTGTCTTTATTATATGAAGGAAAAGCCAAAAAAGTATATACAACTGAAACTGAAGGCCAATTACGAGTAGAATATAAAGATGAAGTTACAGCTGGCAACGGTGCAAAAAAAGACACAATGGTCGGCAAAGGAAAGTTAAATAATCAAATCACATCTATTATATTTGATTATTTAACACGCTATAATATCGACAACCATTTTATTAAACAACTCTCAGAAACAGAGCAATTAGTACAACAAGTTAATATTATTCCATTGGAAGTCGTAGTGAGAAATATTGCTACAGGTTCTATTACAAAACGTCTAGGTTTTAATAAAGGACATCAATTTGAAGAACCATTAGTAGAATTTTTTTATAAGAATGATGATCTTAACGATCCACTTATAACGGATGACCATGTTAAGTTACTTCACATTGCTAATGATGAGGAGATTGCCACGCTAAAACAAATGGCAAAAGATATTAATAAAATATTGATTCAACTTATGGATGAGATGGAGCTTAAACTTATCGATTTCAAAGTTGAATTTGGTAAAACAAATAAAGGAACTATTTTACTTGCAGATGAAATTTCACCAGATACATGCAGAATATGGGACAAATATTCAGATACAAATTTTGACAAAGATGTTTATAGAAATGACACTGGCTTTCTCATTGATACTTATCAAACATTTTTAAATAAATTGGAGGATCTTAAATCGTGAAGACGATTGAATTACATATCACATTACAACCACAGGTACTAGATACACAAGGACAAGCACTTAATAGAGCTGTTCATGACTTAGGTTATACACAAGTTAATGATATACGAGTAGGTAAGGTTTTATATATGACTGTGGATGAAGCAACTGATGAAGCGGTCAATAATATTATTATTACCTTAAGTGAAAAACTTTTCGCAAATATAGTGATTGAAGAATATAGCTATAAAGTGATTGATGAAAAGGAGAAAGCATAACATGAAATTTGCAGTTCTTGTTTTTCCAGGTTCAAACTGCGATAGAGATATGTATAATGCAGCGATTAAATCTGGTATTGAAGCAGCATATGTTGACTATCGTGAAACGGCTTTAAAAGGTTTTGATGGTGTATTAATCCCTGGAGGTTTTTCGTTTGGTGACTATCTAAGATCTGGTGCAATGGCAAGTGTCGCTCCTATTATTAATGAAGTAAAACGATTAGCGAAAGAAGGTAAACCTATCTTAGGTGTATGTAATGGATTTCAAATATTAACTGAAATAGGGTTACTACCTGGTGCATTACTGCATAATGATTCACATCTTTTTATAAGTAGAAATGAAACTTTAAAAGTGACTAATAATCAAACACCATTTACACATTTATATAAAGAAAATGAAAAAGTGGTATATCCAGTTGCACATGGAGAAGGTCATTACTATTGTACAGAAGATATCTTTAATGAACTTGAACAAAATAATCAGATTATACTTAAATATATGGATAATCCCAATGGTTCTTATGAAGACATCGCAGGTATCGTTAACAAAGATGGAAATGTTTGCGGTATGATGCCACATCCAGAACGCGCGCTTGAAACATTGCTAGGTACAGACAGTGGTGTGAAATTGTTTGAATCAATGGTTGAAAGTTGGAGGGAACAACATGTCTAAATTTATCGAACCAAGTGTTGAAGAAATTAAACTTGAAAAACTTTATCAAGATATGGGGCTTAGTGATAAAGAATACGATAAAGTAACAGAAATTCTTGGCAGAGAACCCAACTTTACAGAAGTAGGTATATTCTCTGTGATGTGGAGTGAACATTGTTCGTATAAACACTCTAAACCATTTTTAAAGCAATTTCCAACAACTGGTAAGCACGTCTTAATGGGACCTGGTGAAGGCGCAGGTGTTGTGGATATTGGAGATAATCAAGCAATAGTATTTAAAGTGGAATCACACAACCATCCATCAGCAATTGAACCATATCAAGGTGCTGCAACAGGAGTTGGTGGAATTATAAGAGATATTGTTTCTATTGGTGCACGACCAATCAACTTATTAAATAGTTTGCGCTTCGGCGAATTATCAGTGAAACAAAATCAACGTTTATTAAAGGGAGTGGTTAGTGGTATCGGTGGCTACGGTAATTGTATAGGTATCCCAACTACTGCTGGTGAAATTGAATTTGATGATCGATACGATGGTAATCCACTAGTCAACTCAATGTGTGTAGGAGTTATTGACCACGATATGGTTCAAAAAGGCACTGCTAAAGGTGTTGGTAACTCAGTGATTTACGTAGGATTGAAAACTGGTCGCGATGGTATTCATGGCGCAACATTTGCTTCGGAGGAACTTACAGAAGAAAGCGAAAATAAACGACCATCCGTACAAATTGGAGACCCATTTGTAGGTAAAAAACTGATGGAAGCTACTCTTGAAGCAATCACATTTGATGAACTTGTAGGCATTCAAGATATGGGGGCAGCGGGTTTAACGTCTTCATCTTCAGAAATGGCAGCTAAAGGTGGTAGTGGCTTACATTTAAGATTAGATCAAGTTCCTACTAGAGAACCTGGTATTTCACCTTATGAATTGATGTTATCTGAAACGCAAGAAAGAATGTTACTTGTAGTTGAAAAAGGAACAGAGCAAAAATTCTTAGATTTGTTTGATAAACATGAACTAGATAGTGCGGTAATTGGTGAAGTTACTGACACAGATCGTTTTGTTTTAACGTACGAAGATGAAGTGTTTGCAGATATACCAGTACAGCCACTATCTGATGAAGCTCCTGTTTATATTCTTGAAGGTGAAGAAAAAGAATATAATACTTTGAAAAATGATTATAGTAATGTAGATGTTCAAGATGTCTTTTTAAAATTACTAAAACATCCGACGATTGCATCAAAGCATTATTTATATGAACAGTATGACCAACAGGTTGGAGCAAATACAATTATCAAACCCGGTTTACAATCTTCGGTTGTTCGTGTTGAAAAAACAAATAAAGCAATTGCCTCTACTATTGATGGAGAAGCACGATACGTATTTAACCAACCTTATGAAGGTGGAAAAATGGTGGTCGCAGAAGCGTATCGCAATTTAATTGCTGTAGGTGCAACACCACTAGCCATGACTGATTGTTTAAATTATGGTTCTCCAGAAAAGAAAGAAATTTATCAACAATTAATAGATTCTACTAAAGGTATGGCAGAAGCCTGTGAAGTATTAAAAACACCGGTTGTATCTGGCAATGTATCTTTATATAACGAGACAAGAGGTACTTCTATTTTCCCTACTCCTGTAGTTGGCATGGTAGGACTTATTGATGATATGGACTTTTTAAATGACTTTAAATCAACAGCAGGCGACAAACTTTATTTAGTGGGTGAAACACATGATGACTTTGGAGGAAGCCAACTAGAAAAATTATTGTATGGTTCAGTTAATCATGAATTTGAAGCCATTGATTTAAGTGATGAAGTTACAAAAGGTGAATTGATTAAACAAGCCATACGTAAAGGTGTTGCTTCTCATGTACAAACTGTAGGTAAGGGTGGATTACTTCTTACGTTAGCTAAAATCAGTGCTTTTTATAACTTAGGTATAAAAGCACATTTAGATGTAACTAATGCACAGTTATTTAGTGAAACGCAGGGACGTTATATTGTATCTGTTAAAGAAGGACAATCGCTTAATATCAATCAAGCAATAGAAATAGGGCAGCTTACTTATGACCAATCTTTTGAAATTTCGAATTCGGATGTAACAATTTCAGAAAGTGTTTCACACATTAAACAAACATGGGAAGGAGCTATTGCTCAATGTTTAACTACTCAGGACTAAACGAAGAATGTGGCGTATTTGGAATTTGGAACCATCCTGAAGCAGCACAGTTAACATATATGGGGCTTCATAGTTTACAACATAGAGGTCAAGAAGGTGCAGGTATCGTTGTTTCAGGTGATGAGATACTTAAAGGTGAGCGTGGATTGGGTTTACTAACTGAAGCGATAAAAGATGAACATATGGATAATTTAAAAGGATCCCCTCACGCGATAGGACATGTACGATATGCAACATCTGGAAATAAAGGAATAGAGAATATTCAACCATTTTTATACCATTTTTATGATATGAGTGTAGGTATTTGTCATAATGGAAACCTTATTAATGCTCAATCATTACGTCAAAACTTAGAAAAACAAGGTGCTATCTTCCACTCTTCATCAGATACTGAAGTGATTATGCATTTAATTCGACGTAGTAAGGCACCATCTTTTGAAGAGGACCTTAAAGAAAGTTTGCGACAAATTAAAGGCGGATTTACCTTCGCAATCTTAACAAAAGGTGCACTTTATGGTGCGGTTGATCCTAATGCAATTCGTCCACTTGTCGTTGGACAAATGGAAAATGGTGCATACATCTTAGCGAGTGAGACATGTGCAATTGATGTTTTAGGGGCAGAGTTTGTACAAGATATTCATGCAGGTGAATATGTAATTATTAATGATGAAGGTATTGAGGTAAAATCTTATACACGTCAAACTAATACAGCTATTTCTGCTATGGAATATATCTATTTTGCTAGACCTGATTCAACGATTGCAGGAAAGAATGTTCATGCTGTAAGAAAAGTATCTGGTAAACGACTTGCACAAGAAAGTCCTGCAGATGCAGATATGGTTATTGGCGTACCTAATTCTTCATTATCTGCAGCGAGTGGTTATGCTGAACAAATTGGTCTTCCATATGAAATGGGGCTTGTCAAAAATCAGTATGTTGCACGTACATTTATTCAACCGACTCAAGAATTACGCGAACAAGGCGTAAGAGTGAAGTTATCAGCTGTCAAAGATATAGTTGAAGGGAAAGATATTATTCTTGTTGATGATTCTATTGTTAGAGGTACGACAATTAAACGTATAGTAAAAATGCTTAAAGATTCAGGAGCCAATCATATACATGTCAGAATTGCCTCACCGGAATTTATGTTTCCAAGTTTCTATGGTATCGATGTATCTACTACGGCTGAGTTAATTTCTGCAAGTAAATCTCCAGAGGAAATAAAAAATCATATTGGTGCAGATTCACTGGCGTATCTTAGCGTTGATGGGTTAATTGAATCTATAGGTCTTGATTATGATGCTCCTTATAGCGGTTTATGTGTTGAGAGTTTTACAGGTGATTATCCTGCGGGTCTTTATGACTACGAAGAGAATTATAAGGCACATTTAAGTGAAAGACAAAAATCATATATAGCTAAAAATAAACATTATTTCGATAGTGAGGGAAATCTACATGTCTAAAGTATATGAAGAATCAGGTGTAAATATTCAAGCAGGATACGAAGCAGTAGAGAGAATATCTAGTCATGTCGAACGTACTATGCGAAAGGAAGTTCTAGGTGGACTAGGTGGTTTTGGTGCGATATTTGATATATCACAGTTAAATATGAAAGCCCCTGTATTGGTGTCTGGTACAGATGGAGTTGGCACAAAGTTAAAACTGGCTATTGATTATGATAAGCATGACACCATTGGTATTGATGCAGTAGCTATGTGTGTAAATGACATTTTAACGACTGGGGCAGAACCATTATATTTTCTTGACTATATAGCTACAAACAAAGTAGTCCCAGGTATTATTGAACAAATTGTTAAAGGTGTCAGTGATGGTTGTCAACAAACTAACACTGCATTGATTGGCGGTGAAACTGCTGAAATGGGCGAGATGTATCATGAAGGTGAATATGATATTGCCGGTTTTGCTGTTGGAGCGGTAGAAAAAGATGAGTATATTGATGGTACTAAAGTTAAAGAAGGACAAGCCATCATTGGTTTAGCTTCTAATGGTGTTCATTCAAATGGCTATAGTCTAGTTAGAAAATTAATTAAAGAGTCAGGAATTGATTTAAATGATCATTTTAATGGGCAAACATTTTTACAAACGTTCTTAGCTCCAACTGAACTTTATGTTAAGCCAATTCTTGAACTTAAGAAACATGTCGATATTAAAGCAATGAATCATATTACGGGTGGCGGATTTTATGAAAACATACCGCGTGTATTACCGAAAGGCTTATCGGCTAAGATTGACACGAACTCTTTCCCTACATTAAAAGTATTTGATTGGTTACAACAACAAGGAAATATACCTACTAAAGAAATGTATAATATTTTCAATATGGGTATTGGATATACGGTTATAGTGGATAAAAAAGATGTACAAACAGCTTTAACAACTTTGCGCGTGCTTGATACACAAGCTTATGAAATTGGTGAAATTACTAAAGATGAAGATACACCAATTTATTTATTGGGGTTAGAATCGTGATAAATATAGCGATTTTTGCTTCAGGTTCAGGGAGTAACTTTGAAAATATTGTTAAGCATGTTCAAACAGGACAATTGCCTGGAATTAATGTCACAGCTTTATATACAGATAATGAAGGGGCAACTTGTATCGATAGAGCCAAAAAATTAAAAATTCCAGTACATGTGAATCAACCTAAAGATTTTTCGACAAAATCATTATATGAACAACATTTATTAAAATTATTATCCCATGAAGGTGTTCAATGGATTATATTAGCTGGTTATATGAGATTAGTTGGAGAAGATTTATTACAAGCATATGAGGGTCGTATGTTAAATATCCATCCTTCACTATTGCCTAAATTTAAGGGGCTAGATGCGATAGGACAAGCACTTGATAGTGACGATACAATCACAGGTTCTACTGTACATTTTGTTGATAGTGGTATGGATACGGGAGAAATTATTGAGCAACAGCAATGTGATATTAGGCCGGACGATTCAAAAGAACAATTAGAAGATAGAGTAAAAAAATTAGAGTATGAACTTTATCCTAAAGTTATCGCTAAAATCATTAAATAGAGGAGTATCTGAAACAATGAAAAAAGTAATTTTAAGTGTTTCTAATAAAAGTGGAATTGTAGAATTTGCAAAGTCCTTAACTGAATTAGATTATGAGTTATATTCTACAGGGGGCACAAAACGTACTTTAGAAGAGGCAGATATTAACGTTAAATCAGTTTCCGAGTTAACACAATTTCCTGAAATTATGGATGGACGTGTAAAAACGTTACATCCCGCTGTGCATGGAGGTATTTTAGCTGATCGTGATAAACAGGCTCATCTCGATCAATTAAAAGAACAACATATTGACTTAATTGATATGGTAGTAGTTAATTTATATCCTTTTCAACAAACTGTTGCAGATCCTGACGTGACACAAGATGATGTTATAGAGAATATTGATATTGGTGGACCAACAATGTTACGTGCAGCAGCAAAGAACTTTAAACATGTTACAACAGTTGTTCATCCTTCAGATTATAATGAATTAATTCATAAAATTAAAACGAATCAGTTAGATGAAGCATTCAGAAAAGAATTAATGATTAAAGTGTTTGAACATACGAATGAATATGATCATGCAATTGTGAGTTTCTTCAAAGATAATAAAGAAGCACTGAGATATGGTGAGAATCCTCAACAATCCGCTTATTTTGTGAGAAATTCTAATAGTAAACATACTATTGCTGGTGCGAAGCAATTACATGGTAAACAATTGAGTTTCAATAATATTAAAGATGTGGATGCTGCACTTAGTTTAGTTAAGAAGTTTAAACAATCAATTGCTGTAGCTGTAAAACATATGAACCCTTGTGGTGTGGGTGTTGGAGAAACGATTGAAGAGGCATTTAAGCATGCATATGAGGCGGACAATCAGTCAATTTTTGGAGGTATCATTGCCTTGAATCGTACAGTAACTGCTGAATTGGCTGAAACTTTACATTCTATCTTTTTAGAGGTTGTTATTGCTCCTAAATTTACTGAAGACGCATTAGCTATTTTAACTAAAAAGAAAAATATTCGTCTGTTAGAAATTGACGTGACAATTGATAATGCCGAACAAGAGTTTGTATCGGTTTCTGGTGGCTATTTGGTTCAAGATAAAGATAATAAAGATGTCCCGCGTGAGAAGATGACTGTTGCTACTCACACACAGCCTACAGAATCACAATGGGAAGCGATGTTACTTGGTTGGAAAGTAGTGAGTGCTGTTAAAAGTAATGCAGTTATATTAAGTAACAACAAACAAACGGTAGGAATTGGTGCTGGGCAAATGAATAGAGTAGGTTCAGCTAAAATTGCTATTGAGAGAGCGATTGAAATAAATGAGGATGTTGCGCTTGTTTCTGATGGTTTCTTACCTATGGGTGATACAGTTGAATATGCTGCTGAACACGGTATTAAAGCGATTATTCAACCAGGTGGCTCAATTAAAGATCAAGAGTCTATCGACATGGCTAATAAATATGGTATCGCAATGGTAATGACAGGTATACGTCATTTTAAACATTAAGTTTGACTGAGAGAAAGGGGGTTAACCTATGAAAGTTTTAGTTGTAGGAGCCGGAGGACGAGAACATGCACTAGCTTCCAAATTGAATCAATCTACTATTATTGATCAAGTTTTTGTAATACCTGGAAACGAAGCGATGCGTAATGTTGCTGAAGTTCATGATGAAATTGCTGAATCAGATCATCAAGGAATATTAAAATTTGCCAAGCAAAATGATATTGATTGGGTCGTCATAGGTCCTGAACAGCCATTAATAGATGGTTTAGCAGATGTTTTAAGAAAAGAACAAATTAAGGTATTTGGACCTGGTAAAGATGCTGCACAAATTGAGGGTTCGAAACTTTTTGCAAAACAACTAATGGAAAAATATCATATCCCTACTGCAGAATATCGAGAAGTATCAAATCGAAGCGTTGCTATAAACTATGTTGAGTCTTGTGAGTTACCAGTTGTTATTAAAAAAGATGGTTTAGCTGCAGGAAAAGGAGTAATCATTGCGAAATCTAGAGAAGAAGCAATAGAAGGAGTTAAAGCAGTCTATCCTAATGAGGAAGGTAAAGTTGTTTTTGAACGCTTCTTAGAGGGTGAAGAATTTTCATTGATGACATTCGTAAATGGTGATTATGCAGTTCCATTTGATTGTATTGCTCAAGATCATAAGTGTGCTTATGATAATGATGAAGGACCTAATACTGGCGGTATGGGTGCATATTGTCCTGTTTCTCATATTGATAAAGAGGTGCTTAGACAAACAAATGAGCAAATTGCACAACCAATTGCTAAGGCTATGGCGCAAGAAGGACATGAGTTTTTTGGATTGCTTTATATTGGTGCAATTTTGACTAAAGAAGGACCTAAAGTGATAGAGTTTAATGCGCGCTTCGGTGATCCAGAAGCACAAGTTTTACTTACGCGTTTAGATAGTGATTTAATGGAACATATTATTGCTTTAGATGAGCAAAATAGTATTCATTTTGAGTGGAAAGATGAAGCGGTAGTTGGTGTCATGCTTGCATCGAAAGGATATCCAGGAAACTATAGTAAAGGACATGAAGTAAGTGGCTTTAAATTAGAATCGAGTTATTTTGTAAGTGGTTTAAAGAAAGATGGAGAACACTTTGTAAATTCAGGTGGGCGTGTTATTTTAGCGATAGGTGAAGGTACGACTGTTAAAGAGGCACAAAAGGTTGCTTATGAAAACGCTCAAAGAATAAAATGTGATAATCTATTTTATAGAAATGATATTGGTGACAAAGCGATAAAAATTTGATAAGTTACTGATTCTTTTAATATACAATCAAAAAACGTCCACAGATATTTAATTACAAATTATCTGTGGACGTTTTTTGTTTAGCATTATCAATTCATAGTGACTAACATCTTGATTTTTTTATCTTTTAACCTAGTTTGCCGAAACGTACATCATGGATTCCGGTAATAGGTAGGTAATTTGATAATAAAAATGATAAGCCAATAATAGTTAGAATACTCATTATAAAGATGATATCTTTATAAGAAAAAGGTGTGCGATAATAATATGTTCTCGGTCCGTCTTTAAAGCCTTTGGATTCCATTGCTACCGACAGTTGATGAGCACGACGTATATTTTGACTTAATAAAGGAATCACTAAATGATTGAGACGTTTGATTCCTTTATAATTTGAGGCATCTATCATTTGATAGCGCATTTTTAGAGAACGACGTAATTGAATCAGTGAGCTTATGATAAGTGGTACTATTCTTATTGCTGCCATAAAAGCGTATGCTATTTTGGGCTTTACTTTTAAATGTTGCATTAAACTGTAAAATATCATCACGATTTGAGAAGTCAATGCTATTAAAATTCCAAACATTGATACCGTTATTGTTCTCATTGATAAATGAAGGCCACGAACGATGCTTTCTTGACTGATTTGAATAATACCAAATTTTACCAGTATATGCTCACCATCACCATATAAAATCATAAATAATGATGACATCAAGGCGAAGATAGTCGTCACTAATATGAAAATACCAGTAATTTTAAATTCAGTACCATTAAATAATAGTAAAAATATAAACATTAATACAACGATATAGATCATAAAATCAAAATTGTGAATAAATATAATGAAGAAGAATAATACAATACCTAATAATAATTTAGTAATGATATTAACATCATCTACGAAGGTGTGGTGTTTTTTCCATCTTTCAAACATTGCGTTCACCTTCAATCTCTTTAAGATAATCATCTTCTACATGTAAACGACGTGTTGTGTAGCGATGAATGATTTCTGGATCATGTGTAACCATTACAATAGTTTGACCTTTCTTGACACGTTCTTGAAAAAGTTTAATAAGTTGAAAAGTATTATGACTATCTAAACCAAATGTAGGTTCATCAAGTAAAATAATCTCTGCTTTTGAGCTAAGAGCTGTAGCGACACTTAAGCGGCGTTTTTGACCAGTCGATATTTCAAATGGATGCTGATTTTTTACTTTTTCTAAGTGAAGTAGCTCGAGCAGTTGTATCGTTTCATTTTCGGCATTTTTAGGGTCTAAGTGGTTATAATGAATATGGACTTCGTCATATACCGAATTAGTTATGAATTGTAATTCAGGGCTTTGATAAACTAAATACATATGCTTAGCAGCTTGTTTAATTTTCGATAATGATTGATTACGATAGGTCATGTGACCTTTATATTTTATCAATTGTAATATTGATTCTAGTAAAGATGTTTTACCTGCACCATTTTTTCCTGTAATTGTTATCCATTCCCCAGAATGTATCTCGAAATAATCAGTAGAAAACAATGTCTTTTTGCCACGTATGATTCTTCCATTTTCAAATTTAAATAAAGATTCTTGAGAATGATTATGTAATTTGATAGGTTGAGGTGCGTTGTTCCAAGCTTTAGGATGCCAAACACCATATTCAGTTAATAATTTTTCATAATGACTGAGAATAATTTCCGGTGTATCGTCTGCAATAATTTGTCCGTCGTAATTCATCAACAATACACGATCAACATGATGCCAGATATGTTCAACTTTGTGTTCAACAATCAAGACGGTTTGATCATCCCATAGTTCAATGAGTTTTTTCCATAAATATTCAGTTGCTTTTACGTCTAACATAGCGGTTGGTTCATCTAAAAATAACGTTTTAGATTTTTGAAGTATTGTTTCTACGATAGCTAATTTCTGCTTCATCCCACCACTTAATTGATTCACATATGTTTGATCAGTTACGTGTAAATTAACAGATTCTAATGCAGCTTTGATTTCAGCGTCCATTTCGCTGCGTGGTAGTTGTCTATTCTCAAGGACAAATGCTAATTCCTCATAAACTTTGGGCATACAAAATTGAGTGTCAGAGTCTTGGAAAATAACTCCACTTTGATGATCTATTTCTAAGTCATCATATTTCATTGGAAGTTCTATTAAATTTGGTACGATGCCACTTAATACATTAAGCAACGTGCTTTTACCTGATCCAGAGGGACCAAGTAAAAGCACTTTTTCTTTATCATTGATTTCTATATTTAAATTATCAAAAATTTTTCTATCCCCATTTGGATATTTCAAACGCAAATTTTTAACTTTTAACAATTAAAAAATCCCCTTATAGGTTATCGTA
>VNIV01000096.1_pt1 | contig 17824 bp, 21 predicted proteins | sample 7248611 | NCBI WGS metagenome assembly VNIV01 (sample SAMN12251775, study PRJNA551026) | human skin metagenome | isolation source: skin samples from healthy patients | host: Homo sapiens | place: France:Paris | reverse complement strand
ATCTCATGACATATCAAAAGAATACAATAATGATACTGAACTTAATAATACTGACCATATAAAGACTAATAATAATGATATGAATGACTTGAATGATACTTCAACCAAAACATATTCGAATCATACAAATCATAAAAATACTAAATTTAATAATGATGCTTTAAAATTTCAAATACTCGAAGAACTACCAAATCAAATTAAAGATTATCTAAGCAATTTTGAAATTAGAGAGATTCGTATTATTAAAAGTATCTTACTTAAAGGAAAGAAATCTTTTAATAATACACATGATACATATTATCGTTTAGAAGAAGTTGAGTTTGAAATTGTCAGTGTCTTAAAACGTTTTAAAGCTATGTTATTACAAAAAAATGAATCTGTTGAAGCTATGCAAGGTTATTTAATGCAATCGATTAAATCAGAACTAGAAGAAAAACATGCGTTAAATATGCGTCGTCAAAACATATCTAAGTACAATATTTTCCATGAAAAATTTAAATAATTTGTGAGAATAAAAATACATCATAGTATCATTGTTAAAACAGGAGATAAAAAAGAACTTCTTAAAAACCTTAGAATATTAATCAAGAAAGATAGATTGAGAACTCAACTTTTTGGAGGTGTGTTATTGAGCTATTTCTATATAGTATCAAGACAAGAAGAAACTCGTTTTACTCGTTTCAAAATGGTCCCTCCTAGTTTAATAACATAAGAAAAAAGGAGTAATAAAAATGAATATTATAGTTTATTGTGGAGCAAGCAAAGGAAACAAAAAAGAATACGAAAATAATGCAATTCAATTAGGTGAATGGATAGCTAAAAATAATCACACTTTAGTTTTCGGTGGCGGGAATGCAGGATTAATGGGAACAATTGCAAATACTGTAATACATAATAACGGAAAAACAATCGGTGTAATGCCTACGTTCTTACAACAAAGAGAACTAGCACATGACAAGTTAGACGAACTAATAATCGTAGAAAGTATGTCAGAAAGAAAAGAAGTTATTTTAGAAAAAGGGGACGTATGTATAGCACTTCCAGGTGGTCCAGGAACTCTAGAAGAAATAACTGAAGTTGTATCATGGTCAAGAGTTGGACAAAACAATAACCCATGTATCTTTTTCAACACAAATAACTATTATTCCCTTATCGAACAATTCTACGATCAAATGGTTTCAAACGAATTTTTAACTCAAGAAGATAGAAATAAAATACTATTTTCAAAATCTTTCAAAGAAATCGAAGAATTTATAAAGAACTATAAAGCACCAAAGGTGAGAACTTATTAATCAAAGTTACCTTATTGACGTTGAGCCTCCGAAGTCTTAACAGTCTTTAAGTTTAATTAAAAATTTTCCTCTACATCAATAAATTTTCTCGTCATAAATGTATCATTTAATATCTTTTGACCAACCAATAAATAAAATTAAAGTACTCAAAAAATAAAGAAGCAACTCTTTTTCAAAAGCTTTATCACAAATATTATTTAAATCTTAAATGTCTTTATTTTGAATTTTAAAGAATTAAGATGAGTATTATTTACCTAAAACTTATATTGGTTCTTAAAACGCAAATGTGAGCTAAATAAATATAATTTCATTTTACAAACTAAACTTTTGCATAAATTCGTTTCAAAAAAACAAAAAATCTCACCATTGAATAGTTTTTGAATGAACTAAAAATAAATAAGTGTTAAAGTAAAAAATATAGTATTATCCGCATTCATCATTAAGTCTTTTAACATGAAGTAATTCTTCGACTACTCATTTTTTGAGTAGTCTTTTTATTTTGCATTTTAAGCCTTTTCTAGGAAATTTAATTTTTCCACGAAAAACCAATTGAAATTTTTTCGTTCAACAGAGAAGCTATAAAGTACTTTAAAATTTATTTTTCAAAACTTTTAAAAGGCCAAATGAAGTTTTTATATTGATGAATCTTCTTAATAGAAAAACTAAAAACTGGAGAAATAGATGTATAATGCAACTTTAGTATTTTTAAGAGCATAAGGAAATCCTACACAAAAACGTCTCCATTCGGTATCCATTTTCGTTAGAGATGGTTTATTTGACAGTGTCAAAAAGGATTCCTAAATCTGTGTATAAATCCGAGGTAAAACTAAAAAATGGCTACCATATAGATACAAAAACACCCCCTAATTTTAAAATTGTCTCCCAAATGGCTACCTAAGAAGGTAGCCATTTGGGAGACAAAATCAATAAATAAGGTAGTCATTTTTATAAAAGTCTTTCAAAAAGTTAATAATTTTTTCGCTAACTCTACATTTTTTTAAGAAGTAATTTTGCTTTTCAAAATTCCAAATTGTTGTAATTGAATGTACTTTTTCTTTTTCATTAGTTGTTTTATCTTTATCATTTGTTTGAATTAAATTACCATCTTCAGCATCATCTAAATTTAAAAAGTTTATGTTTTTGTTTAAGCGGTTCACCGTAACTTAACATACGTTTTCGATATAATCCTTGTTCTAAATTGTTAACAATTTCTGCATCTTTCTCATGGCCTATTGTTAAATTATTAGACTATTTAATCAAATATTTTAATCAAAGAGAGATTAAAATATTTTTTACCCTTACTTATTTTTGGGATGGTTAAGAGTTTAAAAAAACAACATCAATAAAATAATTTCAATGCTAATTCTGTATTAATTTTATGGTTAACAAAATTAGCATTATTAGACTAACAATAATTATTACTAGATTGATTAAGTTTATAAAAATGTTTAATGTTTTCTTGTCCTTGTATTCTGGACTTTTATATAGAAGCATGTAATACATAAACAAATTTGCTGTAAACATTCCGAATATTGAAGCGAAGATTCCAAAATGTATTTCCATAAAACCATTTTGAATTAAAAAATATGAGAATGAAATTATTAAAAATAATAAGATTTCGTAAATTAAAAGTACCATGTTTTTTCTCCTATAAATTAATGATAAGTTGTATTTGACAAACCAAATTTTACAGGTAGTATTGAAGAGGCTGCTACAGATTGGTTAAAGAGCATTGGAGTTCCTGGATGGATTGCACAAGTTGTTATTCAAACTATTTCTTTCTTTTTAGTTTAATTTTTTATCTTGTTTTCAGTTTAGAGTTGTGTAACCTACACAATGTGTCATTATACTCATTTTAATTGTCTGTCAAAGAGACGGTTAAATTAAGTACACTTATTTACTTATTTGAGATGTATTTAAGCACTATAATAAACTTGAAATATACTTATAAATTATCTTTTTTGTCTCTGGATTTTGTAGAAATAAATATCAATGCATAACATAAAATCACATATCGGAAGTTATCTATTATCGAATATTCAGAGATGATATAATATATGAGTCGCCTATCTCTCAGGCGTCAATTGACGAAGAGAGGAGGTGCATTACTTTGCTAATCATTTTCGTTCACATCATAGCACCAGTCATCAGTGGCTGTGCTGTTGCGTATTATACTTATTGGCTTAGTAAACGCAACAAATAATTAATAGGCGACTTTATAAGCCAGCATCGAAAAAATCCCCACACTATTGCAGTAGTGTGGGGATTGGTGCATTAATTGTTAATCATTTTCGTTATCTAGATTATAACACTGGTTAGTAGAGAAATGCAAAAATATCTTATTAACTTTGTTTATATGGACTATTTATTATTCTTCTCTAACTTTCAGTAATGTTATCCCATGAATCCTTCCAATTTTCATTTATAAATCTGTACGGTTTATATGTTTTTTCATTAGACAGCGGATTATATCCGAGTATATCTTCAATACACTCTTCTAATAAGCATTAAATTAATTTTAATACTGAACTTTTTCCAGTGTTATTTGGCACAAAAAGAAAAGTAGTATCTTCACAGATTACTTTTGATAATTATAAGTACACCCTAATCACACAAATAAAGTTGTTGAATTTATAGCAACTAAAACGTATGATTAGGGTGTATATTAATTACGAGGTGGAAATCAATGATTGTTGGCTATGCGAGAGTATCATCTATCGATCAAAAATTAGAAAGACAACGGGAGAATTTAAAAGCATTTGGCGCAGAAAAAATATTTACAGAAAAGCAATCTGGTAAATCTATTGAAAATAGACCGATATTTCAAGAAGCACTTAACTTTGTGAGAATGGGAGATCGGTTTGTCGTAGAATCAATTGATCGTTTAGGTCGTAATTATGATGAAATTATCAGAACTGTAAATTATTTAAAGAAAAAAGACGTACATCTAATGATTACAAGTTTACCTATGATGAATGAGGTCATTGATAATCCTTTGTTAGATAAATTTATGAAAGATTTAATCGTTCAAATATTAGCGATGGTTTCAGAACAAGAAAGAAATGAAAGCAAGCGTAGACAAGCACAAGGCATTAAAATTGCGAAAGAACAAGGTGTATATAAAGGGCGCCCATTATTGTATTCTCCGAATGCAAAAGATCCACAAAAACGCATTATCTATCATCGAGTTGTAGAAATGTTAGAACAAGGCAATGCAATTAGTAAAATTGCTAAAGAAGTTAATATAACAAGACAAACTGTTTATAGAATTAAAAGGAATTGCAAAATGTAACGTTTTTGTCAAGTGGGATTGATTGGTTAATTTATAAAAATCAAGGTACTTATATTATCCTAGTCCCTTCTTAATATAGTCATATACAGTTTTGAAAATAAAAGTATTAAATTACTAAAAAACGATTTAAATCATTGAATGTATTTTCAATAGAACAATCATGGTGCTTAGGTATACTAATAGCTAGATTTAATGTGTTATGAGAGTCAAGTAGAATAATAATTTTATAAAAATTCTGTTATCTTTAAAGATTAAATAGAGTGTGATTTAATAATTTAGTTTATTAATGAATTAAAAGAATCTCAATAACTATTTATAGTAGTTGTTGAGATTCGATACCATGATTCAATCAAGTTAATTATTAATTAACTTGATTATGTCAGAAAATCAGATTTAAATCATCAATATACAATATTGTTGATGATTGAGGTCAACTTTTCACATGTCTCTGTAAACTCTCTTTCAGGATTAGAGCTTTTAATAATACCTGCACCAGCACGCAAATACGTTTCCTTATCATTTTGAAAAACACTTCGTAAAGCAAGTGCTACATCAAGACCTTCTTTATCGTTTAAAAGAAAAATACCACCACTGTATAATTCTCTTGGAGTATTCTCATATTTGTTAATAGCTAGAAGACTTTCTTTTTTAGGTATTCCTGTAGAAGTAACTGCTGGAAAAAGAGATTGGATGGCATGATAATAATTTTTATCTTCTTTTAAATGTCCTGATACTATAGATCCTAAATGTTGAACAGAACCCCTTTCATAAACATCCATGTACTTTTCTACTTTGACACTTTGGAGATTGCAAATTTTTTCCATTTCTAAAAATGATAATTTTACAGACATGGCATGCTCAGCTATCTCTTTCAAGTCATTTTTCAAGTCATTTTTTAATAAGAAATCATTCTCATTGCCTTCAAGTTTTCTAGTTCCGGCTAATGGGAATGTATAAACATAATTGTCTTTGACTTCTAATATTGTTTCTGGACTATATCCAAAAGATTCTAAACCATTAAATTCAAATAAGAATGACCGAGCTGGAGTATTATTATTTAAACCAATTAAATAGCTTTTAAGCATATTAACTTTATTAGGTATATTAACTTTTCTAGATAGAATAACTTTTGAATAATTAAGTGCTTTAATATCATCAATCGCCTTTCCAACGATACTTTTATATGCTTTTTTGTCCTTATAAATTATTGTCTTATCAACAAAATTATTTGTCTGTAAATCTAAGTTATCATTTTTAGCAGTAAACTCAATATCCTTCAATAAGTTATCTTTATAATAATTAATATACATACTCCCTTTTTCTATTATAACTTCCATTTCCGGAACAAAAAAAGAAGCAAGTGTATCTGTATTTTTATTATCTATATCGTATATCTTATAAGACAAAGAAAAATTGATAATGCCAAAGATAGATATTTTCTTCTTTAAATTATATAATTCTGTTACAAGATGATTTATATTTTCTTCATTTAGTTCTGAGTTTCTTTTATTTTCATTTTTATGATCAATAATTGTACACTCATTCGTTATATTTACGGTATACATAGGTTTTATACCAATAAACACTTTACAGTCTTTTTCGTAAACCATATAGTCACATTTCAATTTTTTCTTAATGTAATTTAATATTAAAGATTTTGTATCTTTTTCACTTAAATAATTTAAGTGATATTTTTCTTTCTGATATTCTAAAGAATTAATCTTATCTAGTAATATTCTCACTATATCACTTCCTTAAGTTATAATATTTTATGTTTTTCTAATATACTCTTGACTTTATTCGCCTCTTCTAAATGAGAATAGTGGTTAGAACCTATTAATTCATAAGAAATACAATTTTGAAGTATCGACTCTAAATTTTTAATTTTTCTTCTCGAAATTATTCTATCGTTTTTGCTATATATTAATATGTACTTGCATTCATTAGAGAAATTGTCAACTTCAAAATAAATAGGTTTTTCTCCAATGCATACTTTCGACATATTAATGTCATTTTTAAGTTTTTTTTGTATAGTATATTCTTTATTTTTAAGTATTTTGTCATCAAATGACTTGTAATTTATTGCGGGATTTATTCTCATTATATGACAACTATTGATTAATATTACATTTCTTATATTAATATATTTACTATTAGTAAGATTAAGTGCCAATGCTCCTCCCAGGGAATGACCAATTAAATTGATATCTCTTAGATTTAAAGTTTTTATCAATTTTTCTATTTTTAACGTATATTTTTTGAAATTGAAATTAGTTATGTCATCTGAAAAGCCATGACTAGGTAAATCAACTACGAGATAATTTTTATTAATGTTTAAAAAGTACTCCCATTGAAATAAAGAACCATTTAATCCATGTATAAAAACATTTGTAATTTCACTACTAGATACCTTGTTTAATTTAAAATTAATCCCATACTTTTTCATTACTTTCCAACTTTTCTTTTATGATATTTTGTTGTTTTTTTGTATTTTTATCTAAAAAATCTTTCATTTCTTTTTCAGCTTTAGGGAAATCCTTGTGAGGTTTAAATTCTTGTATCCAAGTCATTTTAGTTTTATTTTCATTTAATTTCTCATATTCCCACCTTATATCCATTGATTCGAATGGAAACATAGGATATAATCGTTTAGCTATAGCGACATTCTTTTTATAGTCAATGTTTCTCCAAGATATCCACTCTTTATCATGAAGGTTTTTCAATCTAAATATTAGCGTATTGTTGTGTCTAAGTAAAACTTCAGTTTCTTTGTACTCTGAAAAGAGATTTTTCCAATTATCTATATCATTAGTTTTATTAAATACAAAATCTATATTTTTTTCTATTGTCACAGTATTATAAATCTTCATTTTTCATTCTCCTTAATCAATATTGCATTTGCTCTAATCCAACTTGCTTCTCCATTAATTATTTTTAGAGGAGGGCCATTAAAAATAAAATTTTTACTAGGTAATAAATGTAAATTATTCATTCTTTCTATTTGTATATATTCTCTTTTTCGTCCATAGAAATGTGTAGGCCATAAGTGAGAGGAGTCTTTAGTCTCATTATATTTCTGAATCATTTTTGGAAAAGATACATCAAATCCAAAAGTATCGATACCTATAACTTTAACTCCTTTATTCAAAATATAATCTAGTGCGTCTAATTCTATATTAATATTTATATTCTTATATTCAGGTAGCCCCCAAAACTTTGAATATCCTGTTTCAATTAATACAATAGTATTAGTATTTATTTTTAAATTTTTTTTGAGAATTTCTTGTTTTAACATTTTTTTTGTAATGGAATAAGGTTCTGTTAAATTACTAAAGTCTAATTTAACACCTTCGTTAATAAACCATTCTAAAGGGAGATCATCTACCGTTTTAGATGGTTTTCCCTCACACTTGCTACCATAATGATATGGAGCATCTATATGTGTTCCGGTGTGACACGACATAGTAATTATATCTCGAGCCAGGAATTCATTATCGGGGAAAATGTGTTCATCCCACTTATCGTCTTTTTTTAAATCATATTTTTTATTAACTAATTGTGAAAATTGTTTTGCTCCATTTTTATGATCTAAAAAATTATGTTTCACTCCAAAAGGCTCATTATCATTTGCTTCTATAGGAACAGATAAATCTATTATTTTATAGTTTTTCATTTTCAGTGATAATCTCCTTTGCAATATCTAATGATGAATTTATATTTACTATCCCAACAACAGGTAATCCTAATACAATCGATGAATATATTTCATCTTTATCTGCGCCTAAGTTTAAAGCTCTAATAACATGTGTTTTTAAGCCTCTTTCGTATCCGTGAGATGCAAAAATACCAATTAATATTAATTCATTTTGTTTTTCACTATAGGCAGAACATTTTTGTATATTATTTGTCATTGAAAAAAATGTATTTGCTATTTCTGGAAAATTGTTAATTAAATTTTTCACAATTATACCTCCTTTAGTTTACGATGTCCCTGTTCTTTAGTAGGAGCTAGAGGTGAAGAACAAAAGAGTACTGTTAATATTTCATCAGTATTATTATATATTTTATGCTTTGTACCTTTAGGAATATATACGCAATCATCTTTTTTAAAAAAAATAGATTTTTTATCAGAAACTATTTTACCGATTCCTTGCAATACAAAAAAACATTCATCACTATAATCATGAACATGTTTTTCTATAATTTCTTTAGGATATACTTTGCTAATTCCCATTATCATATTGTTAGACCCTCCATTTGAGGGGGTAAGTAACATTTGTAATGTACCGTTAAGATGTTTAATTTCTTCAGTATCATTTAGATTGACTTTTTTCAATTAAGATCATCCTTTAGTTTTAGTTCATTAATTTTATCATTTGCATTACGAGGTATATTATCTAGAAAGATTATTTCTATATTTAAATTATTCATACCTCCTATCTCTCTAATATCCTTTCTAACTGATTTTTCTATAATTTCTTTTTTTAACATCTTATCTTTAGCTACAAGAAATATTCTGATTTTAAAAGTGTTTTTTGCTTCTTGTTTTGTGACATGAACATATTCTATTAAATTATTTTGATTCAGCTTCAAATATATAGTTTTTAAATCTATCCATAGACCTTTATTCTTAAATGTAGTTCCTGTTCTACCAATAAAATATAAATAGCCATTACAATCTTCTTCAAAAATATCATTAGTGTTAAAATATTTTTTACATTCATTATCATTGACCCGATATTTAAATTTACTAGGCCCACTAATGTTTAATTCAAACTGCTTATCATTTATATATTCTTTTTTGATAGAGTATCCATCGAGCAATTTACCATTTGAATCAATCTTGTTTTTTTCTTTTGAATTGCTTATATAAACATGTAATAATTCCGTGGACCCAAAACTTTCAACAATATTTTGATTGAAATATTTATACCATTTTTCTTGGGTGATCATATCCATTTTTTCAGCAGCTGATACAAATAATCTTACTGAGCTTAAATTGGGAACGAAATAGTTCTCAAAAATTTTTATAAACTCTTTATATATATAAGGGATACCAAAAATTATGGTAGGATTATTTTTTTTACAAGTTTCTAAATTGTCTAAAATATCTATATTATATGACAAAATACTTGTAGCACCATAATAAAGGGGGAGATATAATGAATTACCTAAACCATATGCAAATGTCATGTTAGAAGGAGAAAATATAACATCATATTTTGTTAGATGTAAAATTTTTTCTCCATAACTTTTACACACGTGGAAAATACTGTTGCTATCATGAACATATCCTTTTGGAATACCACTACTACCTGAAGTATGAAGTATAAATTCACTCTTTGTATTTGGACAAGTTTTCAAAAAATCCTTTTTATTATTTTCCGGAATATCATGTTCGAAATCTTTAATATTGAAAATATTATCTCTATTAATATTCTCAGTATTTAACTTCTTTTTATGTTGTTCTTTTGTCAGTATTGAAAAACTAGAATATTTACTTATAATATTATTCATCATCTCATAGTCTAACTTACTGTTAATAAAAACAATTTTTTTACCTATTAGCCATAATGCGAGTGTATTAGTAACAAAGTCTAAAGAATTTTCAAGTATTAATAATACCATTTTATCAGTTAGTTGATATTGCATATTTTTAGCTCTTTTAAGTACCTCTTTATAAAGCTCTTTATAAGTTAGTTTCTGGTCATTATATATAAATGCTATTCTTTGAGGATTTTCATATAAATTTTTAGTAAGTAGTACTTTGGAAATATTCATCTTACACTCCTTTATCACCTATCAATAATACTTTAGTAATAATCAAATTTCTTGTTATTGTAAAATCCGAATTGATTAAAATGACATTTTTCTCATGCAATATCTCAGAAAAATTTTCTTTAACAGAAACATTCTCTATGTAGTTGCCATTCAAAGAAAATTCTATCTTTTTTAGTTCTGATAACTTAGAATTGAATCCTATACCTAATGCCTTGGTTAAAGACTCTTTCAGACTAAACAAAATGAATAAATTCATTTTGTTTAGTTCAATATAATTCAGTTCTTTTTCAGTGAAAATGAGAGATAACTCTTGTTTTGTAAATTGAAAAAAAAGTTTTCTCATTTTGTCTACTTCACAAATATCAATTCCAATGCCTACTATCTTTTCACCCAAATACTAGACCATCCTAACGGACTATCACGTTGCTCAGTGGAAAATGAAAGCACCCTTTTTAATTCTTCTAAAATAAAATCATTTTGCAGAGTCTGAATTAATTCGTCAGATTTTATTCTTCTAGGTTGAGGACCTCCTGGAATTGCATCTGAAAAACATCTTAAAATTAAAAGACCATCTTTTTTTAAAACTCTACTTATTTCCTTAGTGTATTCTTTTCTTTCTTCATCAGTTAGGTGGTGAAAACATCCCTGATCACATACTGTGTCAAAACTATTATCTTCAAAAGGAAGATTAATGACATCTTCCACACTAAATTGAGGTTTGACATTGTATACTTCTGCTAACTTCTGAGCTTTTTCAATAGCGCTTGATGATATATCAATACCAGTGACTTTCATACCTCTAACAGATAAAAATACTGATTCTGTTCCTATACCACATCCTACTTCTAGTACTTCAGAGCCAGTAGGAATTACTTTCCTCCATACTAGATCAATTAATTCCGGGCTGGCTGTTCCAGCTACCCATTCATGCTCATTAGCCTGTTTTGTACTATAAGCTTGATTAAAATAGTCTCTCACATTACTCATTATTCATCTCCCCCTCTATTTTTTGTTTTAGTTCTTGAATTGTTAACTCTTCATTACTATTTAAAGATATGTCAACATTAAACTTCTTCTTCAATTCCAATCTTAAACTTACTAACTCAGCTGAATCTAAATACAAGTCAGAAATCAAATTTGTGTTATTATCCATTTCTTCTTCAATTCCCATTTGTTTTAATATTTCAATTATTTCATCAATCATTACATCTACCACCTTTTCTAAATAAACTTATGATACATTCTTTATCTTTTGATATTGAGATATTTAATATATAATTAATATCCTTTTTCGTATTTTTTCTTATTTTATAATCGCTAAACGATTCTCCCAGCATAAAATGAGGGGGTAATTCGCTTCTTTTCATAGAAAGAATAGATATAGCAGCATCAGTAGCTTTAGCTGCACCAAATAAGTGTCCAAAATAATGTTTAGTAACAGCTATAGGCGTGTTTTTAGAGAATATTTTTTTTAGAGATTCTATTTCAAAGTAATCTTCTTCTACTATGGAAGATCCTTCTGGTACTATAACGTCAATATCAGAACTTCGTAACTTCAGTTTCTTTAGCATTTTCGTAATAGTATTAACAAGAGTGATTTTGTTTTCAGATATATCAATATATCTAATATCTAATAAATAAGCATATATATCATCATCATCTATATTTTCCGCACTCTCTAAAGTTAATACTGCACTACCCTCTCCTAGGACTAATCCATCATTTTTTTTTCCTTTAAAAGGTAAGTAAGCATCTTTTATGCTTGTCACACTGCTCAAGTTACCAACACCATAATAGCACTGCAGTCCAAAAGTTGTTATTGGAGATTCAACTCCTCCAAATAGTATTAAACTATTTTTTTTCTTTTTTATGCATTTATTAGCAAAATACAAAGCTTGTGCATCACTCAGTCTGTCTGCTACAAAACTTTTACTATAACCTTTAAATTTATATGTAATTGATGTAAAACCTTGAGGAGCAGTCGGAAACCACGCAGTAGCTTGATAAGGATTCACTAATTTAGGATCATCCAAAAAGAACTCGAAAAAACCTTTTTCACATATATCCCACCCACCTGAGTTATTACCAAAGAAAATTCCTTTTTCATGTGGTGAATATTCAGTAATACATTTTCTATCTTCAATAGCTTCTTTTGCAGCGATAAGAGCTAAATGAATGAATCTATCAGATTGTTTTGCTAGTCTTTTGTTAATTCTATTCGATATATTACCCAGTATGTTTCCAACAAATAAAATATCACCTGCATTAATATCACTATTTTTAGTAGGTTTCACACCAGAAAGTCCTTTAAAAAAATTATCAGAAAATTCATTTTTGTTTTCACCTACAGAATTTATAATACCTATCCCTGTTATACAAGTTTTATTCATTACTCACCTTCCTCCTTTACTTTTTTTAATATAACAGCAGAATGTATCCCACCAAATCCACTAGCTGTAACTAAAGCATTATTCACTGTCTTATTAATACTGTAATTAGGTACATAGTTTAAATCGCATTTTTCATCATTATTATTTAAATTTATAGTGGGATGTATTTTCGATGTAACTATACTCATGATTGCTGAGATACATCCAAATAGGCTTGCTGAAGATAATGAATGTCCTATCATTGATTTAGTACTACTAATTGGTATCTTATATATATCCTTCCCAAAAAATTTTTTATATGCTTCTGTCTCAAATAAATCATTTTGCTTTGTAGAACTCCCATGCGCATTTATATAATCAATCGTTGTTTCTTTTCTTTTTTTAAACAAGATGTTCAACAATTCATACATATCCAAACCATCAGATTTTAGATTTGTCATGTGATTACCATTATTTATACTATGAAAGTCCTCTACTTCAGCATATATCCTGGCATTTCTATCTTTAGCATGGTTATACTCTTCTAAGACTAAAAAAGCTGATCCTTCACTAATTACAAATCCATTTCTATCTAAACTAAATGGGCAAGACGCATAATCAGAAGTATTTTTAGATAAACAACCTATAACGTCTAAAGTTGCATAAGTGAAATTTACTAAAGGCGCCTCTGATGCTCCTATCATACATATGTCTAAATCACCATCTATAATTTCTTCAAATCCTAATCCTAAACAGTCCATACCAGCTGTACAACCCGTTGATAAAGCTGTAGTAATTCCTTTTATCCCTAATTTTCTTTTTAATAATACATTTAATGTATGATACATACCAGAGTCATAAAAATGTGAGTCGTTGTTATTAAAAATTATATTGTCATTAACCAACAATTCCTCAAATTTATCTGCTACAGTTTGTGTTCCCCCTATTGCAGATGAAGAAATTAAACCTATTCTACTTTCATCCTGAATAGAATATATATCTAACCCAGAGTCCTTCCAAGCTGATTCTCCAGCATATAAACCGAATTTTATAAAATTGTCTAGCTTATCGCTATATTTATATAAATGTGATTTATCTTCAATTAATGCATGTGATGAACTTTTAAGCCCCATATCAATCATAGAATCACATTCGACAACAAAGTTCCTCCCTTCATTTAAATTTTTCCAAAATTCATCAACAGTTTTTCCAGCTGGAGAAGTTAAACCGATACCTGTTACTACAACTCTTCTCATAACCAAACTCCTTTTATATATTCACAAATACTTCCCTAGCCTCTCTCATTATTCTCATAGCTTCAACAGTTGCATCATAAGCTCTCTGTTGCTCTTCCTCTGTAACACAATACTTCTTTAACAGAGTTTTCCCAAAAGTCACATGGAAAAATTCGTCTTTAGAAATTTTATCTATAGTTTTCTTCATTTTTTCAGGCAACCTATCTAATGCAAATTCCATGAAACCTAATGCTGCACTTTCTGAAGCTATATTATGGGCAGCAAGACGTTCTTCTAGAGTTTTCAAGCCAGGATAATATTCTTCCATTAAATAAACCCATTCTCTAGGAGGAGTAAAATCATCAGGATTTTCGACATAGTCAGCTAAGTATTTCCTAAGCCATACATAGTGATTAGCTTCATCTTCTATTTGATGAGCAAAATCAACTAATGCATCAGATTTCTCTGTAGTCTTTAACCATCCTCCAATAAAATGGGTAGCAGCTTTTTCATAATATACCGCAAAATTCAGCCAGTGTTTTATAATAAACGGACTAAGTTCTTCTTTTTCATTTGAATCACCAGTATCTATAGTTAATTTTTCTCCTTTATCTTTTTGATCCTCCATTACCATTTCATATAATTTTTCAACAAATGTCTCACTATCTGTTCCAATAAAATTCATGTTAAAACTCCTTTTCTATTTCTATAAAGCTCATTTGATTACTGAATAAGTAATTTTCGTTTAAATACTTTAATTCAATGTGACTTCTATCAAATTCTTTTGAACTTATTTTATATTCCTTATTACTATATACAATGTCTTCTATATCTTTATAATTTAAATGTCCAACCCATTTTTCATTAATATTCCTCAAATACTTTATGTTTTCATTCGCTCCTTTACTAGAATTTTGATAAGCACCAGAACAAAGTATATCAAAATAAAATTTAAATTTTTTAAAATAATTTATTAAAGATGAAATTAAATATAAACTACTTTTTGGATTAATATAGTAAGATGAACCTTCCCATATTACTAATGTATCTTTAAACTTATCTATTCCTGCTTCATTTAATATTTGTAATAAATACGTAGCATCATCCTGTAAATCAAAAGAAATAAATTTCAGATTGCTCCTATTCATTTTTTTTAATAGACCTCGGCTAAATTCAATAGATTTAGGATGATCCACATAATAGATATCTACATCTTTATCAGCATATTCTATGGCTTTTGTATCAAGACCAGAACCTAAAACAATAATTTGCTCACCTGTAAATTTCACTATAGAATCAATAAAGTATAAACTTCTAACTAATATACTTCTCGAGAACATTCCTTTGGATTTATGTTCTAAGAATTCAAAATGTTTGTGTGTGTGATTTAATTTATCTATTAACTTGTCGGGATACTTTTCCTTGCTAATATTACTATTCTTAACCCTTGCCAAAAGTACTGCTATCATCGTCTCACTATAATTATTCATAATCTTATCCTATATCTATTTCAATTTTAGTTGGAGATTTTTCTGTTTTATAGAAGTACCTAATTGCCGCCATATTTTTGTCTTCTGTCAAATCAAACCATTGCCACGCGCACTCAGGAACCTGTAAAAATTCGCCCTTTTCTAAAGTAACTAAAATTTTATTACCATCATTTAATAAAAAACCAAATTCACATTTTCCATCTAACAGATACCAATACTCATTTTCAAAGTGAAAATGAATTGGAGAAAATTTATCTAAAATGAAATTAGTATACTTAAAATCCTTAGTTAAAATGACTAAGTCTCTTCTAAACCCATTTAAATTTGAAAAATTTCTTTCTAAGTTTTTGTAACTATCCATTAAATCTATCCTTGTATTCTCCGGTAGCGAATTATCCAAAACAGAATATTCTGTTTTTTTTAAATCAAACTTTCCGCTATTAATACCATATTCACTTAATATCTTACTTATTAAGTTCAAATTATCCGTTTCCTTTTTTCTATTATAATAATATAATTTCAATATAATACCCCCTTTTCTACTTACAGAATAAAATAACCTTTTAAATATTACAAGTTTTTATAGGAGGGAATATAAATATGATAAAAAAAATCAAAAAACTAAAAAGTGAAGAATTTGAAGAAATAAGAATTCTTAAAACTAACAAATCAAAATTATGTAAAAATAAAATTGTTTTGTTTTCTTTAAATCAAATAAAACAAGCATTAAAATTCAATATAGATATTAATTATATAGTTACTGATTCAAAAGATATATTATCATTTGCTGAGTCAAAGAATATAGACGGGTTTGAAACAACATCTGGTATTTTAAATAAATTACATAATTCTAAGAATAAAATTGATGTATTAGCCGTATGTCAAAAGAATGAAGATGGATTTTTATTAAATAATGATAACGTTATTATTTTAGATGATATTATAGATCATGGTAATATTGGAACTATTATCAGAACTGGAGTTGCTTATAATTATAATTGCTTTTTATATCCTAAAAGTGATTTCTATCCATATACTAATAAAATATTAAATTCATCAAGATGTACTAATCTCATATCTAATTTTAAGAATTTTGATAATGAATTAAAGTTATATAATTTTTTAAAAGAAAATAACTTTTTAATAATAACTACTTCTCCCCATGGTCACGAATTGAGTGAAGAAAAGTTAAATTATCTAAAAGCAAACTATAAAATAGCTTTGTTCTTAGGAAATGAAAAATATGGTGTTAAAGATTTTTTTATAAAAAATTCAGATTATAATTTTAGTTTAGAACTACGAAATAATGTAGAGTCATTAAATGTAGGTGTATTCGCAGGAATTTTGTTCGATAAATTAAATAGATAATTTATCGAACAAAATTAAATTTTCACTATATCTTTCAGTGCCCTGTATATTTCTTTTCAGACTTCATCCTTTTTATAAACCTTTGCTTTTCTTTTTGAATTTTCTTATTTTTCTTTCTTTTTTATTTATCTCTTGTTCTAACTTAAGTGCCTTTTGGGGTTGTGTAATTATTTTTGAGTTTTGTTCTTTTACAACTATACGTTGTAATCTTTTAGGATTTATTTTTTATATCCCACTTTTTCTGACCTTAACTTTACTTCTACTTACCATCATTAGGTTCTTGATCAAATATATATTTAGGGAAAATTCTTTGTAATTGTTTATATTAGTTAATTAGATATTTACTATTATTTCTATTTAATATTCCAATAAAATTAATAAGATAGAAGTCATCAGCTGAATTATTTATGAATCAAAATAAATATTATATACATTAATGTTATTCTTGAGTACACTTATATCTAATGTGCTGAGTGAACTTATAATGATGTACATTGTACACCTTAAGAACAAACACAATAACTAATGAAAACATGTAAAAAAACCTCCCATACCGAGGCGACGGTTGGAGGTTTTTTTACATGTTTTCATTAGTTATTTCATTAATAGATTATCGCGAAATACATCAATTGTAAATGTAGGAGAACATATTTTCACTGGTTCTGTTGCAAAGTCAGAAAAAGTATAACTGATTATCATTTTAACATGGTAGTGTTCTCTTAACTGACCAACATGTGACTAATTTCGTAGAACAGCGAAAATCCATAAATCTGAAGAAGCCTACAATTCTTTTATATAGACCGTAAATACATTCAATACCTTTTAAAATATTCTTTGCCATATTGATACTTTGATACCTTGTCTTTCTTTCTCACTTTAATATGACGGTGATTATGCTCAATGAAGTTATTAAGATATTTAGAAGTACAATGACAGTTAGGTTTAAGTTTAAAATTTTTAATCAATTTAGACATTGCCACCTTCGTTGAAGGTGCCT